>Ga0268277_1000748_pt1 | contig 24910 bp, 23 predicted proteins | sample saktaG_5_FD_190132 | JGI IMG/M metagenome (GOLD analysis project Ga0268277, IMG submission 190132) | Saline water microbial communities from Sakinaw Lake, British Columbia, Canada - sak_2010_1_5_50m | ecosystem: Environmental > Aquatic > Non-marine Saline and Alkaline > Saline ...
CGGCCGAGAAGCTGGCCGAGGCCGCTAAGATCATCTCCAGTCAACCTGCGGCCCTCCAGTTGCGCTATCTCCAGACGCTGGTGGCCATAGCTTCAGAACGTACCAATACGGTGGTGTTCCCACTGCCCATTGAGCTGATTGAGCCCATGCTGCAAAAGATAGGCGGCGATCAGAAGAAGCTGGGCGCCTGATACGAAAACGGGATAATGAAATAAGGGCGGCTTTAAAGCCGCCCTTATTTTTTACCGCTGTCGGGGACGATCGATACGTCTCCCGCCACGATCTCCTGTACAGTGCCGTCATCCCGGCGCAGCAGCAGATGGCCGGATCTATTGATGGCTTCCGCTATGCCCTCGATATCGCGGTTGCCTGATTGTACCTTCACACGACTGCCGATGGTAATCATATTGGCTGCCCATTCATCGAGTATTACCTCCGGATTTTCAGAAAGCAGGTAGAGGTCCTCCAATTCCGTGTACAGGCGTAACGCCACATGCTCTACCGGAAGCTCGTGGCCCAGCTCAACAGATAGGCTTGTGGCGGAAGCGGCTATCTCAGGATACAGTACCGTATCGAAATTGATGTTGATGCCGATGCCGATAATGCTGTAGCCGACAATACCGTTAACCATTGTATGTTCTATTAAAATTCCACACACTTTGCGCCCGCCGATAAGGATATCATTCGGCCATTTGATGCCGGCCTTGATACCAAGGTGCTTAATGGCGCGAAAAACCGCCAGGGCGGATATAGCCGGCAGCAGGGGAACCGCTGACATGGCGGGCCGCAGGATTATCGATGTTGCCAGACCACCCTCAGGGGATAACCAGGACCTGCCCAGCCTGCCGCGGCCCGACCGTTGCATCCCGGCTATGACAGCCGTGCCCTCGGGCGCCCCGCGGTCGGCCATCTCCCTTGCTATATCCTGTGTTGAAGACGCGATCGCCAGGTAATGCACCTCCTTGCCGATGAAGCTGGTAGTCAGGTTGCTCTTTAGGTAACCTATGATTTCAGTCATGATATAGCCATATTAATATATCAAAGAGATCAAACCATGTATAATTAGTGAGTGTATTCATATGGGGAATACAAAATATCAAGGGGATTTGAACGATGGAAGGCAATGAAATAGCGCAGTTAGCTGTGCGGGTTGCCGATCTGATTGTTAATTCCAAACGATGCGTGGTTTTCAGCGGGGCGGGCATCAGCACTGAGTCCGGCATACCGGACTTCCGGGGAGAGGATGGCATCTGGACGAAGATGGACCCCGAGGATTTCACCATCCAGAGGTTTGTCGCCCGGCCTGAGGTCAGGAAGATGCAATGGAAACTTCTGGCTGAAGGAGGCCTGATTAAGGATGTGCAGCCGAACGCAGCGCATTACGCCATAGCCGAGCTGGATAAACTGGGCAAGCTGGATTGCGTTGTAACGCAGAACATCGATAATTTGCACCAGTTGGCAGGCGTGCCGGATGAAAAGGTCTTCGAGCTGCATGGCAACATGCAATATGCCCGCTGTCTGAGCTGCCACAAGCGTTATCCCATGGCTGAGATAGTGGCACGCCTTGCCAAGGAGGAAGTGCCGGAATGCGAGGCCTGCAAGGGCATCCTTAAGCCTGATGCCGTATATTTCGGAGAAATGTTGCCACAGGCCGTGCTGAGCGAGGCTTCCCGCAGGGCCAACCAATGCGACCTGTGCGTGGTAATTGGTTCAACGCTGGTCGTGTACCCTGCTGCCTACATACCGGAATATGCGCATAACGCCGGGGCCAAAATCGTCATCATTAACATCGGCGCAACGCCCATGGACTCCAGGGCGGCTGTGCGTATCGAGGGTAAGGCGGGAGAAACCATGGGCATAGTCATGCAGCGTGTCAGGGACATAATGCGGAAATGAGTATATTGACAAGCCAGGGATACAATGTTAGATTGTGAGAAATATCACACGCACGGAGGTGTCAATTTGAGAAAGGCGGCTATAGCCATCATGATGTTGGCTGTGCTGGTTTCGGGATGTGTGAGACCGGCGGTTAATACCAAATTGGCTCCCCTTGCCTATATCGATTCCGTCTCGTCTTCACAGATTTACGTCGGCGAGAAGGTCAAATTCTCCGGGCATGCAATTTCATCCACCGGCCAGATTGTGGGCTATAACTGGCGTTCCAGTGTCAATGGGAATCTGAGCGAGCTGGCCTCATTCGAAACCGATTCGCTGACAGCGGGTTCGCACACGATCTGGTTCAAGGCGCAGGATAATTACGGCAACTGGTCCGACGAGGTCGGGACGAACCTCACCGTGATCATTCCCGGTGGACCGGAAAAGATGTCGATCAGGGTATTTACAGCTACTCCGCCCGAAATAAAAGACGGTGACTGGTCCACACTGACCTGGGACGTATCGGGATTCGGCAACGTCCGTATAGATCCCGACGTCGGCGATGTATCCATGTCCGGCAGCCGGGCGGTACAGCCCAGGCATGACATGATGTACACCATCTATGCCAGGAATGATGAGGGCACAATGACGGCCAATACGAGGATACTGGTCACCCCGCTGCACGTTTACACAACCACCCTGTATTCGGTCGCAGCCGAGGATGGCACGGTCAGGAAGGACAAAGTAGTTCTCGATGGGGTTATGGTCGGACAGAACGAGATGCAGATACAGATGCAGGGCTTCCTGAGTTTCGATATATCTTCCATCCCGCGCGACGCCATTATCAAGGATGTAGATCTCGATATCTCAAAATCTGTTGTGGTTAATTCACCATTCCCTTTTCAGGGCTCGCTCAATATTTATAACCAGCAGTACGGCAGCTACTTGAGACCAAGCAACTACATGGTTATTGTTCCCGCGGGCTACCTTTACAGTTGGAACTACAATTTCGTGGCCACTATGATGCCGAGCACACCGTTTACCTCGCCGGATTTTGTCACGACCTTGCAGAAACAGCTGGATGCCGGCAGCAATCGCTACCAGACACGGTTGCAGTTCGAGAAATACTATTATTACAGCCGGGCTGACTACACTGAGCAGAGGTATACGGGGGCTTACAGCGGTGAAAGCAGCGCCAATTACCTTGATGTCAGCGCCGGCAACGCCAAATTGATCGTCCGCTACGTGTTGCCAGAGTAACGTTGAACTGGGGTCGGGAGCCCAACTTAAGCAGCGCTTTTCGGCTATTCGTTTTGATGCCGGCAATGCGGCCCCAGGAGGATCCAATATGAAAAAATTGTTTTCATCTTTTTTGTTGTTACTTGTATTGGTGGGGTGTATATATCTGCCTGTTCCTGTATCTCAGGTAATCCCGCAGGCCGGGAGGCCTGTTGTGACCAATTTTGCGGTCATCCCGGCAATTGTGACTGCAGGGCAAAATGCTGCGCTGGTCTGGGATGTGTCGGGCGCCCAGACAGTCAGCATTGATAATGGGGTTGGCACCGTTCCCTTGAGCGGCTCAAAATCCATCTTGCCTTTCGCGACGACGGCTTATATCCTGACAGCAGTTAATTCTGCCGGGAGCAGCACAGCGGTAGTGACGGTGGCGGTCGTGGGTAATCTGCCCGTGCAGCAGGACGGCGAAAGGGTAGTCATATTGCCTATTGTGCCGGGCGAGAGCGGGTCTCTGGTGAAAAGCGGCGCTAGTTACTCCGCATCTAATGCTGTCTGCGCCGGGGATAATCCGGCGAACCAGGCCAGCCGCGCGTTCCTGAGCTTTGATCTGACAACGCTGCCTCCCACTGCGGTAATCAGCAATGCCCAGCTGGATCTAACCGGATATTCAGTTATGGGGAACCCCACATACAGCAGCGCTATGTGGGGCAATATGGGTGCTCTCGAGATATGCCAGTATCAGTACGGGTCGACAGGCAGTTTGGGCAGGGTAGCCTATGAGGCGATAGCGCCAATGGTAGCCGGCTTGAAGCTGATGGATCTGCAGGATGGCGCTTCCCTCCTAGTTGATGTAACGCTGGATGAGCGGGGCAATAACGTAGTACAGAAGCTGATTTCCGGTGGTCAGGGAAGGTGCCAGTTCAGGCTGGGTTTCTTTACGTCAACAAACTGGGATAGCATAGCTGACATGATATGCCTGGATGGGGCAGTATTGAAGATAAAATATAGCGTCCCCTGATCTTCAGGCAGGCCTGACTTTCTCCAGGTCGAAACGGAAATTCTCGATGACCGGGTTGGCCAGCAGCTTTTTACACATATCCTGCAATTGTGCTTGTGCTTGTTCCATGTTGTCCGCAGCAATACGGATCTCGATGTATTTGCCGGCCCTGACCTCCTCCACATTACTGAAGCCCAGAGTATGAAGGGCGCCTTTGATAGTCAGGCCCTGCGGATCGTTCACTGTAGGTTTGAGCGTAATATAGACTTTAGATAAATACATTCTTCAACTTCCTCCCGGTCAGCAGCGAGTATGCATCGCGGTAACGCTCCGCCGTCGCCTCAACCACGTCTGCCGGCAAGGCCGGTACAGGCGCCTTTTTGTTCCAGCCGGAGGCGGTCAGCCAGTCCCTGACCGGCTGCTTATCATAGCTCGGCTGGGATTTTCCCGGCTCATACTGGCTGGCATCCCAGAACCTGCTTGAATCGGGTGTAAGTGCCTCATCAATCAGGATAAGCTCTTTATCATGGAAACCGAACTCGAATTTAGTATCGGCTATGATAATGCCGCGCTCAAGGGCATATGAACGTGCAAAATTGTAAAGCGTAAGACTATTTTGTTCAAGCCTGCGTGCGGTCTTCTCCCCTACCAGATCAATGAGTTCCCCGGGAGTGAGGGGAAGGTCATGTCCAACAGCTGCCTTGGTGGTAGGTGTGAATATGGGTTCCGTCAATTCCTGACTCTCCACCAGTCCCCGGCGTGCCTTTCTGCCATTGATTGTTCCCTTTTTCTTATACTCTGCCCAGGCCGAACCGGCTATGTAACCACGGACAACGCATTCCACCGGTACGCGGTCGGCTTTTAAAACAACCATGGAGCGTCCGAGCAGCATTTCGTCAAGTGGTCTTTTCCAGGGAGAATATTTCAGCAGCGCCCTCCGGCTTTCAACCGATTCAACCATGTGGTTGTGCACCAGGTGATAGGTTTTCCCGAACCAGAAAGCCGATATTTGATTCAGCACGGTCCCTTTATCAGGTATGCCGCTGGGAAGCACAAAATCGAAAGCGGAGATGCGGTCGGTAGCCACGATCAGGAGCTTATCTCCTGCCTGGTAAGTATCCCTGACCTTGCCTTTCCCGAATAAAGGTAGCCGTAGTGAGCTGTCAAATAGAATATCCAAGTCGTAACTCCTATCGCTTATTCTGCGTCTTACGCGTTTTTTTTAGTAAGCCCAGACGCTCAAATACCGCGTCTGTATGCTTGAGGAAACGCCGGTAATCGAACAAGATTTCCAGTTCCTTGGCGTTGAGATATTCTGAGACATCAGGATCCGCTTTCAGTAGTTTCAGGAAGGGAGTCCTGGTTTTCCATGCTGTCATCGCATTGCGCTGCGCAATCTCGTAGGCTTGCTGGCGGCTTAGCCCCTTGCTTACCAGCGCAAGCATGACATTCTGGGAAAATACCAGTCCCTGCGTTATCTCGAGGTTGCGCTTCATATTATCCGGGTACACCTGCAATCCCTTCATGACGCCGGTGAATATGCTCAGAATATAGTCGAGGGCAAGGCAGGCATCCGGCAGTATCACACGTTCGTTTGATGAGTGACTGATGTCGCGTTCATGCCAGAGCGCCATGTTCTCCAGCGCGGTAATAGAATGGCCCCTGATCAAGCGGGACAGTCCGCAGACCCTCTCGCAAAGCTCCGGGTTACGTTTGTGCGGCATGGCTGAAGAACCTGTTTGACCCTGTGAAAAAGGTTCCTCTGCCTCCAGTATCTCTGTCCTCTGCAGGGCTCTGATCTCTGTGGCAAATTTGTCAAGAGAGCTGGCCGTGATGGCAAGCGTCGTTATAAGCTGGGCGTGGCGGTCACGCTGGATCACCTGGTTTGAAATAGGGGCGCAGGCCAGCCCCAGTGAAGCACATGCTTTGGCCTCGATATCGGGTGGTACCGTGGCATATGTTCCGACTGCACCGGATATCTTGCCCACGCTGATGCATTTTTTTGCCTCTTCCATCCTGATACAGTTGCGCTTCATCTCCTGCGCCCACAAGGCCATCTTGAGCCCGAATGTAATGGGCTCGGCATGCACCCCGTGAGTCCGCCCGATCATGATGGTGTCCTTATTAGCGACAGCCCTGTCCTCGAGCACCCTGATCAGCGTGTTCGTATCCTCCAGCAGCAGGTCAACGGCTTCGCGAAGCTGTAGCGCTTGAGCCGTATCCATGATATCCGAGGATGTAAGGCCGAGGTGAATATAGCGAGAGTTCTCCCCCACTGTTTCCCCCAGGGCATTGAGGAAAGCGGTTACATCATGATGGGTAATCTTGAGTATCTCCGCCATGCGATCTAAGTCGACTCTGGCCGACCGTATTTTTTGTAAGGCTGATTTAGGTATGCGCCCGGCGTCAACCCAGGCCTCACAGACGGCAATCTCCACTTGCAGCCATTTATCGAACTTGTTTTTGTCCGACCAGATTTTTTTCATTTTTGGGCGTGAATATCGTTCAATCATATATACCTGCCCTTACGCCTCAGCCAGCCTGCGTTTGTATTCTGCAAAAGATCTCTTGATATCATCGAATTTTATACCCAGCACCTGAACAGCCAGAAGAGCGGCGTTTTTAACGCCGGCTGTGCCTATGCCTGTGCAGGCAACCGGAACACCACCCGGCATTTGCACGATGGAATACAGAGAGTCCACACCTTTCAGATCACTGGTGGGCAATGGTACTCCTATGACTGGCAGGGTCGTCCACGAGGCGATGACCCCGGGCAGGTGGGCAGCGCTGCCTGCCGCTGCAATTATGACCTCGTAACCTTTGGAATCTGCTTCAAGCGCATACTGGCGCACCCTGTCCGGCTTGCGGTGGGCCGACAATATGGATATATCGTACTCTATCTTGAACTCCTTAAATATGTCGAGGGCAGGCTGAATAAAATCTTCGTCTGTTTTGCTCCCTATTACAATACCAACCAGCGACATCAAATCACCTCCCTTGCTGCGATATCCCTGCGGAAGTGGCAGCCCTCAAAATCGATATTTGACATGTTGCGGTATACCTTCTCCCTCGCCTCTTTCAGTGTACTGCCTAAGGCTGAAACCGTTAGTACACGGCCTCCGCTGGTGACGATATTGCCGTCGTCGCGCTTACCGGCGCCAGCATAAAATATGTTGACATCCCTTTCCAGCCTATCGGAAATAGTAATGGGGAAGCCCGTGCGGTAGTCGCCCGGGTACCCGCCCGACGACATGACCACGCCCACGCAAGCATTGCTGCTCCATTCGATCTTCACCTGGTTAAGATTGCTCTCGATTACTGACAACATGATCTCCACCAGGTCGGATTCCAGCCTGGGCAATATCACCTGTGTTTCAGGATCGCCGAATCGGGCATTAAACTCCAGCACTTTCGGACCCTGCTGCGTGATGATCAGCCCTGTATAAAGCACACCTTTGTAGGGGGATCCTTCTTTAGACATGGCAGCAATGATAGGCTTAATGATCTTTTCCAGCACCTGGTTGGTCATCGCTTGATCAAAGAAACCGGGTGGACTGTAGCTGCCCATACCGCCGGTATTGGGGCCCTGGTCGCCGTCGAAGACTCTCTTGTAGTCGCAGGCCGGCACCATGGGTATTGCTCTCTCACCGTCGGTAAAGGCCAGGAGGCTGACCTCCTTGCCGAGCAGGCATTCCTCGATGACCACCCTGTCGCCGGCGGTCCCAAAAGCCCTGTCTTTCATTATCAGATGAAGCGCATCAAGCGCTTCCTCTGCGGTCTTTGCCACGGTTACTCCCTTGCCCGCTGCCAACCCATCAGCCTTGACAACGATGGGGGGGTTCTGGCTTTCGATATAGCTTTTAGCGTCACTATAGCTGGTGAAGGTCCTGCCAGCGGCACAGGGTATATTGTTTCTTTGCATGATATCGCGGGCAAAAGCTTTGCTTGACTCCAGGCGAGCGGCCGCCCTGGATGGACCGAAAACGCTAATACCTGCCTGGCTGAAAAGATCTGCGATCCCTGCGGCCAGGGGAGCTTCAGGTCCAACAACGGCCAATCCGATTCCAAGCTCCACGGCTTTTTTTATTATCGAGAGGATATCGTTTAAAGGTATGTCCAGGTTTGTAGCCAGACTGGCTGTGCCGGCATTCCCCGGGACAGCATATAGGCCGTCGACGAGGGGGCTCCGGGCAATTTTCCATACGAGGGTATGTTCGCGTGCCCCGTTGCCGATAACCAATACCTTCAAGCCGGAGTCTCCACCAAAACCTACGTGGTGATCTTTTTCACTATGTTACGCTTGCTGCTCTTGGTCTTGCCTCGGTTCTTTTTTGCCGCTTTAAGCTTTGGTTTATGCGCCATTTTTCTTCTACCTTAATTCGTTATTCAATTTTTCAGCCTGGACGGGGTCAAGCAACCTGAGTAGCTTTATAAGCCTGGCTACATGACCCTTTTTATCTTCGAGTATTTGCTCGATGGTGTCCGCGGCATCTTCATTGTCGATCATCTCAACCTGTGCCTCGTACTCGTTTATAGATTTGAGTTCGGCCATCAGGTTGTCGCGTATCATTTCGAGATCCATAGATGTCTCGATACACTCCTCCTGCTCATTGAAAGGGTCAAAAGTCATAGTTTCCTCCGGGTGTAAAACCGCAATATGGTACAAACCTGAAAATGATGCCTACTGCTTTTGTGAAATCGCCTAGAAAGTATATATTTTTAGACGTTTAAAATCAAGACAAAGGGAAGCATTAAATATAGCCGGGAACAACCTTGAATAGTCCATCTCCCCGCCCCGGCGTTTGCCTGTACATCGATAAGCGCGTCGGGTTACTTGTTTCGCTCGGCAAGGCATTTCATCAGGCTAACCGTTGTCTAATAGATGATAATGCTCTGATGGATCGTGGTTTAATTCGCCTTTGATGTGTGCCGCTGTCCGGCTTCCGGCCCCTACTTCTTTCCGGATTGTTTCAGGTCAGAGCCGGACAACCTGAGTATAACCGAATCTCCCACGGTTACTATATCATCCAGTTTGATCTTGTATTTCTTGTTTAGACCAGCGTTAATGACCGCATATTTAACGGTTCCTGATACGATGTCGATATCAAGATCGGCTATTTTGCCTATTTTATCTCCTCGTGAACCGATAACTTCTTTCCCCATCAACTTCTTAACGAGCATATTACCTCCATGTTTCCATGATCACCGGTACTTTATTTTGTACATTATTATACAATTATTAGTTAACATGGCAAGCAGATTTGGTTGAATTTGTAGCGTAAGCGGAGGGAAATGTTTTACATAATATGTGGCGACGACAGTTATCGCTGTCACCAGGCGTTGAACGAGATAAAGGCGGGCCTGGGCAGCCCGGACATGGTATCAGTTAATACTACGGTACTGGATGGGCGCAAGCTGATCGAGAGGACGCTGACCGACGTATGCAGCGTAGTACCTTTTATGGCTTCCAGCAGGCTGGTGATTGTGGAAGGATTGCTCAGGCGTTTTCAGACCGGCGACAGGCAGTCGAGATCTAATGGTGGTGGGGAGGAGCCAGGCCAGGTACTCAGAGAATGGCAGGACATGCCCCAATATATCAAAACGATGCCGCAGACAACGGTACTGGTACTTTTCGATGCAGACCTTGATCCAAAAACTGTCAACCAGCTTTTTAAGTCATTAGCCCCCGCGGCCGACCGGGTTTTCCAGTTGAACGAGATAAAGGGCAAGGAACTATCAGGCTGGATCAAAGATTACACGGTCAAAAATGGGGGCAAGATCTCGCCAGGGGCCGTATCCCTGCTGGCCGACTATATAGGGGGTGATTTGTGGTCGCTTACCGGTGAGCTCAACAAGCTGATTACCTACAGTGAGGGACGTGAGATAAGCGATAGCGATGTCAGGGAGATCTCCAGTTTTGCGCGTGAGGAAAGTATCTTCGTGCTGGTTGACGCAGTGCTTGAGGGCAGGATAAAGGATGCGCAGCTGATGCTGCATCGCATGCTCAAATACGGGACGGCCCCGCAACAGATATTGACCATGATCGATCGACAGCTTGCAATCATCCTGAGGGTCAAGGAGTTAAGCAATGGAACCCATCAGGAGATCCGTGAAAAGCTGGGGCTTCATCCCAGGTATCCACTTGAGAAAACGTTGAGGCAGGCCAGGGCATTCACCGTACCCCGGCTGCGCAAAGCATTTCACGCGCTTCTGGATACTGATGTGGCGATTAAGACGGGAAAATACGAGGACGACCTGGCTCTTGACCTCCTGGTAATTGAGCTTTGTAAATAGCGCATGCGCAGCCGCTTGATGTTTGCGTGTGCCAGCTGTGATTCATTGGACATTCTTCGCATCATGAGAATCTCCCCGGGAATTATGCTGATACCCTGGATCGAAGTTCACTGCGCAGATTTTTGATATCCCTTGGAACGAAAATAAGTGCTACTACGGCAAAGATAAAGCAGATGGTCCAGGCGCTGGTGCAGATACCGAAAATAGCTGTGCCCAGCGAAGCATTTACCGCTATGAATCCTGCCAGCGCCGGGGCGAACGCAGAGCCTATCTGCTCCAGGAAATTGTTGATCGATTGAGCAGTGCTGCGAACCTCGGGCTCCGTAATATCATATATTGTCGCAACCCCGTTAGGGTTAGCCATCGGCATGAAGAGGGCGGCCAGACCCAATGAGATTTCGAAGAATATGCTTTGAGCATTGGGAGTCATAAGCGCCACGGCCAGAAACACTGTGCCCAGCAGGATGCCGGTTGCAGAGACAATAAGACGCCCCCTGGGCCAACGGTGAAACAGCCGGTCGCCGATCGCCCCTCCAATGGGGTAGCCGGCCGAAAGCACGAGCACGACGATAACCATGACCAAGAACATCCTCTCCGGCGCATAGCCGCGCTCGGTCTCCAGATAACGGAAAAACCAGAAGGTAATCACCTGCCAGGGGATGACTCCAAAGAAGCTGTCGACATACAATGCCATGAGGGTAGGTTTTTTCACCAGTTTGCCCACAGCCTTCCAATTAAATTTGACTGTGGAAACGCTTCCCGCCTCTACGAATTCAGGCTCGGTGCCTCCGCGCGCGGGCTCCTTGAGGAAGAAGAAAATGACAAAGGATAATAATATTCCGACGGCGCCGGTGACTATAAATATATTGCGCCAGCCGATCAAAGTCAGCAGGAAGATACCCAGCACCATGCCAACCAGGTATCCCATGGGCTGCGCCAGGCCGAGTATGCCGTTCACCTTTCCACGCTCTTTGGGCTCAAAGTAGTCTGCCACCGTGTTATATATTCCCGGGTAGCATGAATCGTCTATGCCGGTGCTGGCGCGGCTGATCAGGAAAAGAGGATAGGTTCGTGCCAGCGCACTTATCCATGTTGTCGATCCCCATATAAACGAGGCCAGGGCAAGCAATTTTGTGCGGCTGAACATATCGAACAGGAAGCCCCAGAGCGGATAAAAGATTGCACCCACTACGATAGCCCCGGAAAACACCAGACCCATCTCGGCTTCGTCGATGCCGAATGTCTCCATAATGGGCGTGGTAAGAGGGCCGATTAGCAGCTTATCGGCCTGATGCAATAAGATGAAGAAGAAAAATGTACCAACCACCAGCCAGCGGTGCCTATGTATCTGCATATCAACCCTCCTGCCAGTTTTAATGTGATAGGATCCTAGCCGGGTTTTCCACTGTCAGCCTCCGTACATCAAGCTCATCGATGCCTGCCTGTTGTAAGGAAGGTATGACGAAGTTAGTGAGGCGGCAATATCCTTCACCTCCGTACCGGCTGGTCAGGATTTTAAGAAAAACGTCGGTTCCCAGCACGATTTGCGACGAATAACCCGCCTTAAGCAGTGCAACCAGACCGCCAAGACGCTGCCAGTCAGTAACTGCAGTAATTCCGACAGGCTCCCCGTCCTGGAAATGTCCGAATGAATCCACCGAGATATTAAAGCGCTGATCAAGCAGCTCCCGGGCAAAATCAACGTTCAATCGCCAGGATCCTGGATCGGTGGTGAGAATTTTTAAATCACGGGACACGAAAAACAGGTCGTTATGTGCGATCACAGCCTTTTCAGGATTCAGTCCCTCGTCCAGCATCACTTTGACTACCTGACGCACGTTTTCCACCGTATCAAGGGGGGGATGAACCGATATAGCAAGTCCCGTTTCGTTGGATACTCGTACCGCAGCCCGCAGCATTTTTTTCTGCTGCTCGCTGAACGGCTCGGCGTTAAATATTCCGGAATCAGTTATTGCAACCTTGATATGCCCGGCCCTGATCCCTGTATCTTCTATGCCGTCTTCGATTTCTCTCCACATGAATTTCATATAATCTTCCATCGCCATATGCCTGAACTGCTCAGGCCACGTGTCCTCCGAGTAGAGCCCGGTTGTGGCGATGATGTGAACGCCGGTTTTCTGAGAGATACGTTGAATGGCGGGTAGATTGCAGCGCATTCCCGGAGTGCTCATATCTACCATTGCCCTCCCGCCAGAGGCTGCAAAATCGGCGACTTCAGATTCGACCAAACCTTCATCAGTCAGCACCATAGCATCCCTTGAGAGAATGAATGCGTGCTTTAAAATGCCGAGATTGTCTAATCTCACCGGATCGTCCGGCGCAACAGGAGCATCCTCAGGTATAAGATTCTCATAACGGCGGCGGAAGGCACTTGCATCGCAGATAGTGTGCTCGTGCATTGAGGTGAAGCCAAGGTCCCCCGGCGCTATGGGGCCCAGTACAGTCGTTATCTGGCTCATCTTTCTCCTCTTTGCTGAGCGTTATCACTGTGCGCATTCCCGAGGCTCATACTTTCACCCAGCCCCTCTTTTTCACTGAATCAACAATCGCCTTTAAAATTCTCATTTCCTCTGCGCCGTCGTGGAACGTAGGCCGGGGAAATGCCCGCTTGGTCTCATTTCCACCCGCTTTCACGTCTTCATAAAAGTCTTTAAACAGGTTCAGCAGCGCATCATGGTAGCCGAGCGGGTGTCCTGCCGGAAGCGAGGCGTATGAAGCCGAATCCGGATCCTGCAGTATAGGGCCCTCAATCAATGTTTCATTGGGCTTATCCCTGTACCCGATCCATAGGTGGTTTGACCGGCGGTGATCCCATGCAAGGGAATAAGCAGAGCCGTATACCTGTAGCTCCGTATCAGACTTACGGCCGGTGGCCGCCTGGCAGGTTGTAAATGATCCGGGCGCCCCATTCGAAAGCCTGAAGAGTATGGCTGCATAATCTTCGAGCTCGACCCTGACCTCTTTGAAATGCGCCTTGGTCGAAGTTTCAAAGGCTATGACCTGCTGCATGGGTTTACGGCGCACAGGAATGAGTGTGGAGAAATCAGCCATGACCTCAACTACCTTCATACCCGTTATGAATTGCACCAGATCGAACCAGTGGCTGCCTAAATCCGCCGCGGTATTCGATGGACCGGCTTCCTTGCGTTCCAGTCGCCAGGACCAGTCTTTAGGCCGTGATAGCCAGTCCTGGAACCATGTCCCTGTTACCATGCGGACTTCGCCCGCCCGGCCCCGAAGCACGCGCAAAGCCATCTCCAGAACCAGTGGATAATAACGGTAGCAGAAGTTCACACCCGTCACGATGCCACTTTTCTCTGCCAGCAGGGTCAGCTCTTCGGCCTCTGCCAGTGTCATGGCCAGTGGCTTTTCCGACAATATATGCTTGCCGGCCTCGATCGCCGCCTTATTCATCGGGTAGTGCAGGCTGTTCGGCGAGCAGGTGTGAACAACATCTATCGACCGGTCCGCCATGATTTCCCGCCAATCGGTGTATATCTTGTCGATGTTGTATTTTGCAGCTATTTTCTTCGCCAGTTCCAGGTTCGCATCGCATATCGCTTTGACCCTCACGTCGCCTATGCGGCGCAACGCCTCAATGGTCAGCGGACCGATATATCCGGTGCCGATGACGGCAGCGTTTATCATGCACAATCTCCGTGAATAGCCGGCATCTTATAAGGACCCCCGCACGGCTGTAATGAACTCCTTCGCTTTACGGTCGACCTCTTCGTCAGTGGAAAGCGGGTTTATGCCGAAGCCTGATCCCAGTCCCCTGTCGACAACACCGACAGAAAGGTTAATAGCGCGTTCCAGCAGGTGATCCGTCCCGGGCAACATACCCTTGCTGTATTCTTGTTTGCAGGGATATGATGCGCATTTATAGGGACAACCGTGCCCGGTGATCATCCGCTTGCCCAATATCTGCTCCATGTTGCTATACACATGCCAGCCGCTTTTCGATACGGTGGTTGTATCCAGTTTCCCCGCCACCCGGTCAGCCACCTCCATGGAGGGGAAGAACACCGTCAGCAGCGTATTGCTTTCGCCTGCAGGGTCATTGATGGTACGGAATGTCAGGTCGCGCAATCCCCCGATCTGCCGCTTGAAGCGGCTCTTGAGGTAGCGCAGGCGTTGGGTGATCATATCGATCTTGCGGAATTGGGCGATGAGCACTGCGCCCGTGAGCTCATTCATGCGGTAGTTCTGGCCAATGATCGACCGGTTTCCTATTTCCACCCCAGCCCGGTTGGGGAAATGACCGTGATCATGGTAGCCGAATGCACGGAAGTAGAGGTCGTCATCGTCGGTAACCACCATGCCGCCATCCCCCGCGTTGATGGTTTTGAAGATATTGAATGAGTAGATGCCTATCTTTCCTATGGTGCCGACACGCTCACCCCGGTAAGAGGCGCCGAAGGCCTGCGCTGCATCCTCGATCAGGAAGATATTATGTTTTCCGGCGATTGCGCACAACCGTTCCAGGTTACAGGGATTTCCCAGCATATGCACGGCCATGATCGCCTTTGTGCGCGGTGTAATCTTACGTTCCACATCGGCTGCATCAAGCGTCAGGCTCTCGTCAACCTCGGCCAGCACGGGAACCGCCCGGACCACGATGACAGAGGAGATCGAAGCGATAAAAGTATATCCGGGCACGATAACCTCGTCGCCGGGGCCGATGCCCAGCGCCGAAAGCGCTGTAATGAGCGCCGACGTGCCCGAAGTGACCGCCAGGGCATGCCTCGTGCCGAACTTCTCCTGCACCATCTCCTCCAGCGTCTTTACCTTGCGCTTGAATGCGGGATTTTTATCATCCCCGTGGCGGAAGAGCCAGCGGCTGCGCAACACATCCAGCACCTCCTCCTCCTCCTCTTTTCCTATCCACTCATAACCGGGCCCGGGCATGTTCTATATCCTTTCTCCTGAAAATTTAGTTAAGAATAAGATGTTTAGCGTAAAATGTCAAGTGTATTTTCTAAATATTATAATAATGTCCAAAATATACTTGCATTTAACAGATACATATGTTAATATTTTACAAAACTATGAATATTACAGATTCTGATATCAAGGTACTCAAAGCAATTTTTTTTCTGGATACGCCAACACGAAAGGAAATTGCGGAGCGTGCCGGGTTGAGCACCGTTTCGGTAACCGCGATTCTTGGCAGGCTTATACGGCAAGGATTGGTAACAATCTCCGGCAAGAGTGGAAGCGGCGGTAGGCCTTCGGCCATTTATCGGATTGTAGCTGGATTTGGCTGTACAATAGGAGTCTTTATCGGGGCCGACCGGATCCACATTACAGGCGTTGACTCCGCGGGTGACGTCATTAACGAGCGCGAGGTAGATCTCGCTGTCTCATCGCACCCTGTCGACCGTCCCGTGGAATTAATCGATAAAGTATCCCGCGAAATTCGCCGATTTCTGGAAGGGGAACGTTTGAAGGGAAAGCGCGTGCTTGCGGCGGGTGTCGCAGTGCCTGGCATGGTTGATACCGAGCGTGGGGTCTGGCTGCGCGGCCTGCAATTTCCGGGCGTTGAAAATATCGAGATCGGCGCCACGCTCGAGCAGGATCTCCATTTGCCCGTTATCATTGAGGATCCGGCGCGTTGTATGGCTTTCCTTGCGGTGTCAAAAAAGGGTCGGAGCGCAGCCGGCGATTTCGTGCTGTTAAACCTCGGTCGCGGCGTTGGCGCCAGCATCGTAATAAACGGAGAATTGTACCGGGGAAACCATGGCCTAGCTGGAGAAGTTGGGCACCTTGTGGTGGATCCGGGCGGCTCACGCTGCTCCTGCGGTAACGTGGGGTGCCTCGAGACGGTTTTATCGGAACCGGGTATAATTCGCCGATTCCAGCAACGTATAGCAGAAGGAGTTATCTCTATACTCCAGCGTACTGATCCGGCAGAACTGACACTTGAACATATCAGTAAGGCGGCTCAGGCGGGTGACCGGCTGGCCCAAACGACCCTGTTTGAGCTCGGTGGATTCCTTGGTGATGCCTGTGCCAAGCTCATCCATCTCTACAATCCCCGGACTCTCGTCGTAGGTGGAAACGTCGGCATACTTGGAGAATATATGCGTGAAGCTGCCTGGCAAACCATACGTCAACAGGTTGTCCCTGAGATGCTGGTCGATCTCTGTATGGAGTTCGATGGTACTGAATGCGGAGGAGAGGCGCTTGGCGCAGCGTTGATCGCGCAACGATGGTCCTGGCAACATATAGGTGAGCTGATCGGGCGTAAGCCGGGCGGGAAACTGAATCCCTGAGTTATCAACAACCTGGATCGCCCTCCCTTGCTATCGTTCTCCTGCTACCTGTCGAATAGTTTTTTTATCTCGCGCAGCGATACTTCCGAATCAAGGCAGGGATAATATTCCAGTCCGAAGTAACCGTCATAGTCAAGCGAGCTGATCTTTTGAATTATATATTTATAATCTAATTCGCTGTTGAAAAGCTCGTGCCTGCCCGGCACTCCCGCTGAATGAAAATGCCCTATTAATGAAATGTTTTTTTCAATATTATCGACGATGTTACCTTCCATAATCTGCATGTGATAGATGTCAAAGAGGAATTTCAAGTTTGGGCTATTGATTATCCGGATAATGTCAAAACTCAATTTGGATGAAGTTAAAAAATAGCCTGCATGGTCGACGTAAGAATTCAAGGCTTCAAGCAGCAAGACTATATTTTCCTTTTCAGCTATCTCCACTGCTGCCGCCAGGGTATCGATTACATTGGCCATTTGTTCTTCATCAGATATACCCTGAACCTCATTTCCGGTACAGGTAATCAACTTGCTGATATTAAGCTGTTGAGCCAGATCGATCGTCTTTTTCAAACTGTCCAGATATTTAGATTTGTCCGCTCTGTTAGTTAAAGCGCCCCCAATATTGCCTTCAGGCGAGTTGACCACCATGTCATTAATACCGATATTGAGATCAGATAATAACTTTACAGTCGACTTGACATCCCTGTTGTAATCCCAGAACCAGAATTCCATTGTATTGAATCCCAGGGCTGCTACTTTCTTGATTCTGTCGTTGAACGATAGATCTTCAAATACTGTTTCGACACACACATCTACCTTTAACATTAAGCACCTCAAATATTGAATTTACATGAACCGATTATTACACTTCAGGAGCGCCCATCCTGCGGGAATCAATTGTCACAAATAGGCGTTGCTTACTTTGATAATGGCCTCGGCAATCATATCGCAATCCTCGTCGGTCATCTGCGGCGGGATGTCGATGTGTACCGAGCGCCCTAACAGGGCAAGTGTATTTGGATTCATGTCAGGGGAATATCGCATATCGCCACCTTTGCCTATGTAATACGGGCAGGTATAGGGGCAACCCTCGGCCGTGGGCGTCCATTTATTCAGTATCATCTCCCAATGACTGTATATATGCCAGTCAGGCACGCCTTTATTAAATATCGACTGAGCATTAACCCCTTCTGCTTGCAGGGCAGTGGCAAATCGAGTGGCGATATCCGGTTCCGGCAAATACATGACCAGGCAGATGGCCGTGTCTCCCGACGGATCATTGAGACGCCTGAACGTCAGGCTGTTGATAGAGCTGATTGCGCTCTTTATTCTGACTTTATGCGCGCGCGTCTTCTCCAGGAAACCATCAAGCCTGGTAAGCTGTACGCGCATTAAGGCGCCGCTCATCTCTCCCATGCGGAAATTGACCCCTGGGAAGAGTTCCCCCTCATGTCGTGACGTGGCGAAACGCTTGGCCTCTCCACCCGGGCGCCAGCAGGCGGCGGTATCGTGATACCCCTGAGCACGATCATATAATCTCTCGTCAGCGGTGATGATCGCACCACCTTCCCCGGCGGTAATGATTTTATGGTACTGGAAACTGAAAGCGCCGCATTCGCCGAAATTCCCCAGCCTTTTGCCTTTATATGATCCTCCGCAGGCCTGGGCCACATCTTCAATAAGTATGAGCTTGTGCTTTCGGGCGATATCGGTGATTCTGTCCATGTCACAGGGAACCCCACGCATATGTACGGCCAGTATCGCCCTGGTTCGGGACGTGATCTTACTTTCGATATCGTTCGGATCAAGCGTCAACGAGTCGTCCACTTCGGCGATGACCGGTATCGCCTTTGCGGCGATAACGGCCGCACAGGAGGCGAAGAAAGTGTAGCCGGGCAGGATGACCTCATCGCCCGGGCCCACTCCCACTGCGATAAATGATGTTATCAAAGCCGAGGTGCAGGAATTAAGGGCCAGACAAAATTTACTGCCCATTTTTTCTGCGAAGTCATTCTCGAAAAGCTGCACACGGGATTGAAAATCGCTCGGTCCGTAGTATCTGAAAAGATATTTACTATCCAGAACTTCCATTACGGCCTTCTTTTCTTCATCGCCGATGGCCAGCCCTCCCGGATACATTGCTATATTAGGTGTTGTTTTGGCTTTGGGTCCGCCGTTAATTGCCAGTGAGTTAGATAGTCCGCTCATATATCACCTCGAATAATAAATACTGAATTGAAAAATAATGCTGCCGTGATCACTAATTTCAGCTAAAGGCTCCACCGCTTGATAGATATAGGCCGCATTCTCAAGGGGCATGCCAGTCAGGTTTGAATTTGTCTACAATTGCTGGAGTTATGCCGTTGGCTCCGGCTATCTCACCGAACAGTCTGCCGCTCGGTTTTATCGTGCATTTAAGCTCTTTGCTGTCGAAATCGACGTGGATAAGCCCGAATCTGGCGCTGAGTCCTTCCATGCATTCGAAATTGTCCATGGTGGTCCAGTGGCAATATGCCCTGATGTCCACACCGCTTTCAAGCGCCCGGTGCATCTGGTAGACATGGTCGAGTATAAATAACGGTCTGAGCTCATCGTGGTCATCGCAGACACCGTTCTCGGTAACGTAAACGGGCAGGTGGAACATGTCCCAGTAACGCTTCAGTACCTTATACAAACCCTCCGGATAGATATCCCAGCCAAGCTTGTTCTTGGGCAGGTCGCTGCTGGCCTCTCTGTCCAGTGGAAATTTAACCAGTTCGGAAGTGTAGTAGTTGATGCAGACCATATCCAGTGTCAGCGTTTTTCTGGTTATTTTATTGAAGAAATCGAGGTTGAAGATATTCTCATGCATTTTCACTGCTAAGTTATCCAGGGGGCTGGCGGGATTGCACGGGTTAAAGCATCGCACATGTTTGGCGAAGCCCACCTTTGGACCGGGCCAGTTGTTTTTAGAGAATGCATCGCGGATCTCTTCGTATGCAGCGACATGCGCCTCCGCCAGGTTGTCGATACATTTGAATGTCTGAAAAATATTCTTTTTCTGAGGTGGAAACAATCCTAGCATATAGGAGGTGACAGCCAATACGACGGGCTCATTGATTGTCAGCCACATGTCGGTCAGGTCACCCAGTGAATTAATCACTTTGTTGGTGAAGCGCCGGAAATGTACAACGGATGACCTGTTGCACCACCCTCCTTTTCTTGCCAGCCACAGTGGATTGGAGTGGTGATGGAGGTCGATCATAGGTTTAATCCCAGAGGCTGATACAGCACTGATAATCTTGCGATAGTGCTGCAGAGCGGATTCGTCATAAAGCCCCTCTTCCGGCTCTATGCGCGCCCATTCCACACTCATCCTGAAGATGTTGTGGTTCATCTCTTTCATGAGGGCTATATATTTCTCGTAATTATCCCAGAAATTGACGGCGCCCTCCGGTCTGCTTCCATCGAATATCTTTCCGCGGGATGCAAGCTCGCACCACTCGTTTTTAAGCGGGCTGCCCTCAGTCTGAAAGGCTGAAATCGCGCTGCCCCACAGGAATCCATCTGGAAATCTGCATGCTTTCATTAAATACCCCCCATGCCGAACTAAGTATTTAAGTATTTTTGTGCATTAATCAAATCTATTCAAGCCCGCTCCATAAATTAACCCGGATCCGCTTACAGCCTCCATCTTTGTCTTCCCGGGTGTATCGCAGCAATAGTAATGCAGGATAATATGATAATTTATATAAGTGTAAATTAGATCATCGATAATGTCAAGATATAATGTTATAATTATACATAAGTAATATTGCTACGGCCCAATAGTCCAAGTAATAAAAGTTATTATTTTATATAACTGAATGTTTCTCGTCCATACCCGGGGGTTCAGCGCTTCCCGAGTTGTCGTATCCGGAGCATATTATGATTCGTAGCTATCGACAATTGCCGAGTATTTGGTTAAAATTGTGTTGAAGTATGGCTGCGATATCGGATTTGCGGAGGGTTCTAGCCATTATCCTGGCTGGTGGCGCCAGTGAGCGTTTGAGCGTTCTTGCCGATGAACGTGCCAAGCCGGCCGTCCCTTTCGGCGGGAAATATCGCATCATTGATTTCACGCTGAGCAACTGCGCCAACTCGGGTATTTATAACGTAGCCGTATTGACGCAATTTAACCCGAGGTCGCTGGCCAGACATGTGGGGGTGGGCAGGCCCTGGGATATGGACCGTGAACTGGGAGGGGCCGTACTGCTGCAGCCCTTTCTCAGCCGCTCGCAGCGGACCTGGTACAAGGGCACTGCCGACGCCGTTTACCAGAACCTCTACTATATAGTGGACCAGCGGGTCGACGAGGTCCTTGTATTATCGGCTGACCACATTTACAGCATGCGTTACGACCAGATGCTGGCATCTCACCGCAACCGGCATGCCGATGTGACTGTGGCTGTTTACGAGATTCCCCCGGAAGATACGTCAAGGTTCGGCATCATTACGCTTGATCACAATGAACGGATCGTGAACTTTGAGGAAAAGCCCAAAACAGCCAAGAGCAGGCTGGCCTCCATGGGCATCTATATCTTTAATAAAAAGGTGCTGGTCGATGCGTTAGAGGAGATAGCGGGCAAGCAGGAAGGATACGACTTCGGACAGGATGTTTTGCCCAACCTGATAAGCAAATACGAAGTCTACGGGTTTCGCTTCCGCGGTTACTGGCGTGATGTGGGAACTGTGGAGGCTTACTGGCAGGCTAATATGGATTTGATCGTGGACCTTCCTGAACTGAACCTTTACAACCCTGAGAATGAGGTGAGGACCATTACGCAGGGATACCCGCCCGTGAAGCTGGGGCCGCATGCGCAGGTGAGCAGGGCATTGATATGTAACGGGGCAATCATAAACGGTACGGTTATTGAATCCGTCATCTCCCCCCGGGTTTTTATCGAGGAGGAGGCGGTAGTCAGGAACTCCATTATCTTCGAGGATACCACAATCGGGCGCGGCGCTATTATAGAAAAGAGCATTATCGACAAACAGGTTTGGGTCAGCCGCGGGTGCCATTTAGGAGCAGGAGATGACTTCACCGCTAATAAAGAGGAGCCCCAACACCTGGATTCAGGCATCACTCTGGTCGGCAAGGGTACAAGGATACCTGCTGACATAATAATCGGCAGAAATTGCAAGATCGAGCCCTGGGTGGAGGCTACGGATTTCCCCTCCGGGACGGTGGCAAGCGGCGAAACGATTAAAGGCAAAAGCCGTCGCAAATACCAGGTTTAATTGATCCGGGGCAATTCAAAACGGCAGTGAGATAGCTTCCCAGAGAACAACATATGATGAAAATACTCTTTGCAGCTGCTGAGATTGCCCCTTTGACCAAGGTGGGGGGTCTGGCGGATGTCGTCAGGTCTTTGCCGGAGGAGCTAATAAAGCTGGGACACCAGGTCCGGGTGATTGTACCTAAATACGGATTCGTGGATTATTCAACCTATGAAACTAAGCCTGTTGTATGTGATCTGACCGTTTTCTCCCTCCAGGAATACAGGAAGGTCAAGCTGGAGCAGATCGTACTGCATGGAGTACCGGTTTACCTGCTGTCCTCCGATATATTTACCAGGTGTGACGCGGTATACGGCGGTGAAGAGGTTGAAAGGTTCTGGGTGTTTAGCGATTGTGTCAGCCAGCTGCTTCCTTACCTGGATTGGACGCCGGAGATAGTCCACTGCCACGACTGGCATATGGCGTTGTTACCCCTGCTGCTGAGGATAGGCCGTTCCCATTGCCGCACGGTTTTCACCATCCATAATATGAAATACCAGGGTCATTTCGACGACCGTACTCTGCAAAAATCCGGTATGGGGCAGTACTGGCATGGCCGTGTCGCCGGACTGACGGGTTTACCCTGGAATCTCATGGTGCAGGGTTTACTCTGGTCTCATGTAATCAATGCGGTCAGCGAGAATTTTGCGCGCGAGATACTGACCGCAGAATATGGTTGTGAAATGCAGGCGTTCACCCAATTCCGCCAGCGCAGCCTATTCGGCATTATCAACGGTGTAGGATATGATGAATACGATCCTTGCAACGATAATTTGATCGCGGCCAATTTCAATAGCGCAGACGCTGCCGGTAAAGCAGTGAACAGGAACCAGTTGCATGAGATAGCGGGCTGGAAAGTGCGGGCGGTGGTTCCCCTGGTTGGGATGGTCTCGCGGCTGGATGAGCAAAAAGGCATGGACATTATCATCAACGCACTCCCCGAAGTAATAAAATCTACAGGGGCGCGATTTATCTTCCTGGGGCGTGGCAAGGAGTATTATGAGGAGGCGCTGCTGCGGCTTGAAGCAAAATACCCGGAAAATATCAGGGCTTATATTACCTACGATAATTCTAAGGCGCATCTTATTTATGCGGGTTCCGACATGTTTCTGATGCCGTCACTCTGGGAGCCGTGCGGGTTGGGACAGATGATCGCTATGCGCTACGGTACGCTGCCGGTGGTGCGAAATACCGGAGGGCTGGCAGACACTGTGCGCAACCTCAGCAGCGATCTCAAGCAGGGAACGGGCTTTGTCTTCTCGGAATACTCCGCCAAAGCTCTGGCTTTCACACTCAAGAAGGCGACAGAAGCTTTTGCTGATAAGGCCGCTTGGCAGCGGGCGGTAAGGCGTGTGATGGGACTGGATTTCAGCTGGCAGGGTCCGGCCCAACGTTATCAGTCGCTGTATATTAAGGCGCTGGAGCTGAAAGATAATGGCCCGCTCTGAACAGCCTGTTGTCGGCGTGGATATAGGCGGGACCAAAATAATCACGGCCGTTTTCGATGGCGATGGCGTAATGCTGTCCAGGATATATTGCCTTACGCTTGGCAGTGAAGGGCCTGCCAGCGTGATCAAACGTCTTAAGTCGGCTATAAGCCAGGTTATTGAAAAATCCGGGCTGGAAAGAGACCAGGTTGGAGGCATAGGAGTGGCTGCTGCGGGGGCGATCGATATCAACAGGGGCGTGGTCGCCGATTCGCCGAATCTGCTGCGCTGGCACAATATACCTCTTGGGGATAAATTGGCAGATTCACTGGGCATGCCTGTTTTCTTATTGAACGATGCCAACGCCGCTGCGCTGGCGGAACACAGGCTGGGCGCCGGACGCGGGATGAACAATTTGATATATATAACCGTCAGCACCGGCATAGGCGGAGGTATGATTATCAATGGCGAGCTGTATAACGGGACCGATGGCACTGCTGCCGAGATAGGGCATATGATCATCAAGATCGGGGGACCGGTCTGCAAATGTGGAAAGAGGGGTTGCTTCGAGGCCATGGCCTCAGGTACGGCGCTTGCCGGGCTTGCACAAAAACGATTGCGAAGAGGCGAGGAAAGCATTATGGCCGGGATGGCTGGTAATAAAGTCGGCGATGTAACGGCGAAGTTAGTCGCGGCAGCAGCCCGCAAAGGGGATGCCCTTGCTCTGGCTGTAATCAATGAGTCAGCGGGTTACCTCGGCATTGGGCTGGCCAACCTTGTAAACCTTATGAATCCGCAAATGATCATAGTCGGAGGCGGCGTATCTAAAATGGGAGATATGATCTTGAGACCTGCCAGAAAATCGATGAAGGAGAATGCCTTTAATCTGCCTGCCCGTACGGTGCATCTGGTCAGGTCCCGGCTGGGCATGGATGCAGAATTGACCGGCGCCGCTCTATATGTGCGCGATAGGCTGAGGTCTGACGTATGATTTACTGGGCGCCTCTTTTTCACTTCTACCAGCCTCCGACTCAGGTGCCTGAGATATTGATGAAGGTGGCTAATGAGTCATATCGTCCGGTCCTGGAAGTATTTGACGAATATCCCCGCGCCAGGGCCACTTTCAATATCAACGGTGTGCTCAGCGAGATGCTCGGCCAGTACGGCTACAGCGATGTGCTGAGCGGGATGCGCAAGCTGGCCAAGCGGGGGCAGATCGAGTTCACCGGCTCGGGAAAATACCATCCCATCCTGCCACTCATACCCGCCGATGAAATGGCCAGGCAGATCATGCTCAACCATAGTACAAACCGGCAGTATCTGGGTGAAGCTTACCAACCCAGGGGCTTTTTCCCACCCGAGATGTGCTACTCCAGTGAGATCACCGGGCCTGTCAGCGCATCGCGCCATGATTGGATCATAGTCAGTGGCATTGCCTGCCCGGTAGGCTGGCCCATGGATGTCATCCACAGCATAGATTACACC
>Ga0268277_1000754_pt1 | contig 24851 bp, 21 predicted proteins | sample saktaG_5_FD_190132 | JGI IMG/M metagenome (GOLD analysis project Ga0268277, IMG submission 190132) | Saline water microbial communities from Sakinaw Lake, British Columbia, Canada - sak_2010_1_5_50m | ecosystem: Environmental > Aquatic > Non-marine Saline and Alkaline > Saline ...
GAAAGTCGGTATTTTGAAAAAGGGAGCCTTGTTTGGTACGAATGTTAGCATTATGCCCGGAGTTAACATAGGCGAAAATGCCGAAATAGGTGCCTGTTCTCAGGTGCGTCATGATGTGCCTGATAATGAAATATGGTACGGAAATCCAGCTAAGTTTTTCAAAAAATGTGAAAGATGAGGCGAGAAAGTGCCTGGTATAGTTATAGGTGCTGGTACCCATATCGGAACAAATGCCGTAATAGGACCAGGCGTAAATATAGCCTCTAATTCACACAGATAAAGTAATCTGGTTAGGACGTTGCAGGTGAATCTAAAAATAAATTCACATAATATCGGAATTCAATACCCAGTTTTTATTGTTGCTGAGTTATCAGCAAATCATAACAAAAAATATGATCGAGCTGCAGAGACAATCAAGGCAATGAAAAATGCCGGTGCCGATGCTGTAAAAATACAAACATATACACCAGATACCTTAACAATCGATTCACAAAATGAAATGTTTTTGAAAAAGGATGGGTTATGGAAGGGTAAAACATTATATGAACTTTACGGAGAAGCATATACCCCCTGGGAATGGCAACCCAAGTTAAAGAAAATAGCAAATGATCTGGGAATGGATCTGTTTTCTACGCCTTTTGATCATACAGCTGTGGATTTTTTGGAGAAGATGGATGTTCCGATTTATAAGGTAGCCTCTTTTGAACTTGTGGATATTCCCTTGCTGCGTAAGATAGCCCAGACTGGCAAACCCATAATCATGTCCACCGGCATGGCAACCTTAGCTGAAATTGAGGAAGCTGTGAGCACCATTCGCGAAGAAGGCTGCAATCAATTAGCCTTGCTTAAATGTACAAGCGCTTATCCGGCACCACCTGATGAGATGAATTTGCGAACAATTCCCCATCTGGCTAAGGCTTTTGGCGTGCCAACCGGTCTTTCCGATCATACCCTTGGTATTGCTGTGCCTGTAGCAGCAGTGGCGCTTGGGGCCTGTATCATTGAAAAGCACTTTACTCTGTCGAGACAGGATGGGGGTCCGGACAGTGTGTTTTCTCTGGAGCCCCATGAGTTCAGAGAAATGGTAGATGCCATCCGAACGACAGAAAAAGCACTTGGCAAAGTCAGTTATGAAATCACGGAAAAGCAAAAGGAAAGCCGTGTATCCCGCAGATCCCTTTTTGTTGTAAAAGATGTAAAAAAAGGGGAAATATTTACAGAAGAAAATGTCCGCTCAATACGTCCGGGGTATGGGTTACATACACGATACCTTGACCAAATAATTGGACGAAAGGCCATGGTTTTTATCAAAAAAGGAACGCCGTTGAGATGGAATTTAATCAATGCTGGTGATTAATTTATGGCAATTAGTACAATCGATATCATTAGGCGATCATCAAAATTTACCGGCATAAACTTTTTCGGTAAGTTGCTTATTGGTTCTCAAGCAGACAGTAATTGCTCTTGTATTGAATCCAACTGAACGGCCAAAGCAGGGGCGCATGCCGTAAAGCTCCAGACCTATACAGCCGACACCATGACCCTTGATATTGCTGAAAGACCCTTTTTCATTAATGATCCGGACAGCCTGTGGAAGGGCAAATCCCTTTATGAACTTTACAAGGAGGCATACACCCCGTGGGAGTGGCATAAACCGATATTTGACCGGTGCCGGGAACTTGGCCTGATATATCTGAGCACACCCTTTGATGAAACATCGGTCGATTTCCTGGAAGAACTGAACGTGCTATGCTACAAGATCGCCTCATTTGAAAACACGGACATTCCGCTTATTCGCAAGGTTGCGGCCACGGGAAAGCCGATGATTATTTCAACCGGCATGGCAACAATTGCCGAACTGGATGAAACAGTGCGCACAGCCCGCGAGGCAGGATGCAGGGATCTGATTTTACTCAAATGCACCAGTTCCTATCCGGCAACACCGGAAAACACAAACATCATCACCATTACCCATATGGCAAAACTGTTCGACTGCCAAGTTGGCCTGTCCGACCATACCATGGGCATTGGCGCGGCCGTTGCCTCTGTTGCCCTTGGCGCAACAATGGTTGAAAAACATTTTACATTAAGCCGCGCAGACGGCGGGGTGGACTCGGCTTTTTCCATGGAGCCGGATGAAATGTGCTCTCTTGTTATCGAAACTGAACGAGCATGGTAGGCATTAGGCAAAATATCCTATGGCCCCACAGAAAAAGAAACAAAATCCCTTACCTTCCGCCGTTCGCTCTATATAGTGCAGGATATGAAAAAAGGCGACATTTTTACAAAAGAAAACTTAAGGGCGATCCGGCCTGGGAATGGGTTGGAACCAAAGTATTATGATGTCCTGCTTGGTAAATATGTTAAAAGAGATGTAAAAAAGGGGACACCTATTCAATGGGATTTAGTTTGATGATCGGAGTTAATAATGGAACGTGTATCTTTGAACGAATACCTTTGGAGGGGAATACTCAAGAAACACAGTCAGATCGGCAAAAGAATTAGGTAATGGTATCAATACATTTTGGGGACGAAAAATGAAATTTAGTACTGATAAATATCCATCAACGTATCATTTTCTAAAGAGCGCTTTTGTAAAAGATGGACAATTCAAAGCAACTCCACAAATCGTTGACTGGATTGAAGAACAAAACCAAAGGGTATCCGTATCCGTAAAAAAAATTAAATTTGATCAGTTGGATCAATGGATTCTTGATTCAGAAAAAGGGAATATTCACCATAAAACCGGTAAATTTTTTACAATAGACGGAATACGCATAAAGACAAATTGGGGGCCTATCCACGAATGGGAACAGCCGATTATCAATCAGCCGGAAATTGGTTATCTAGGTATCATCGCCAAAGAATTTTATGGTGTATTGCATTTTCTTCTTCAGGCAAAAATTGAACCGGGAAACATAAACTATGTCCAACTGTCGCCAACATTACAGGCGACACGCAGTAATTATACTCAAGTTCATAAGGGAAAGAAACCACTGTATATCGAACATTTTCAAAATGCAAAACCTCGCGAAATTTTGCTTGATCAGATCCAATCAGAGCAGGGCGCACGCTTTTTTAAAAAAAGAAATAGAAATATTATTATCCGCATTGATGCTGATATCCCTGTTTATGATAATTTTGTATGGCTTACTCTTGGACAAATCAAGGAACTGATCCGATATGACAACTCTGTAAACATGGATACCCGTACTGTTATATCGGGAATACCTTTTGGCTCCTTCGATAGCAAAGTGGTAGACTTTTATAGCTTTTTGGGGAGTGATCGATGCACAAATTCATTTGGAATACGCTTTTTGAAAAGTGCGCTGACTCGGGAAGGGGCTTTACATAGTATTGATGAGATCATCTCTTTCTTAACAAAACTTAAAAATGATTATGATCTTGAGGTGACCAATATCCCCCTTGCGCATTTAAAAAAATGGATATGTAGTGAATCAGAAATTTATCATGAGGAGAAAAAATATTTCAAGATAATTGCAACCGACATAGAGATAGGTAATCGTGAAGTAACCAAATGGAGTCAACCAATGGTTGCGCCGTCCCAAGAAGGACTATGTGCATTTGTTGCTAAAGATATCAATGGATTGCTGCATTTTATAGTTCAGGCAAAATTGGAATGTGGCAACCATGATATCGTTGAATTTGCCCCCACAGTTCAATGCTTGACAGGGAACTACCGCCAAACACAAAAAGGTGCCTTACCCTTTCTTGAGTATGTCTTGAATGCCAAATCCGAGCAGATTGTGTTTGATACCCTGCAATCCGAAGAGGGGGGGCGATTTTTTCGCGAGCAGAACAGAAATATGATTATAGTGGCAAATGATGAATTGCCGGACGAACTTCCAGACAATTATATATGGATGACATTACATCAATTGTATACTTTTTTGAAATTCAATAATTATCTAAACATCCAAGCGCGTAGCTTGATTGCTGCGATTTCTTTTGTGTGATTATGAGTGTCCTTATTAACATAGGCGTTATAGGCTGTGCCAGCGTTGCCGATAGATTTGTGATACCCTCCATTAAGGGTTTGAAAAATATGTATTCATTAATTGGCGTAGCCAGCCGAGATTTAATCAAGGCTAACAACTTCGCCGAGAAGTTTGATACACAAGCATATTTAAAGTATGACGCCCTGCTGGAATTGGATCAACTTGATGCGGTTTATATCCCATTGCCAAATTCACTGCATAAGGAGTGGATTGAAAAGGCGCTCAATCGCGGACTACATGTATTAGTTGAAAAACCCTTAGCATGTTCCTATGAAGAAGCGCTTCATCTTAATACGCTTGCCAAAAGAAAAAACCTTCTACTTGTTGAGAATTTTCAGTTTCGCTTTCATGATCAGCTTGCAGTAATTAAAAAAATAGTCAGTGAGGGTAAAATAGGCAAATTACGTTGTGTGAGAAGTTCATTTGGTTTCCCTCCACTTCCTGATGCTAATGATATCCGCTACAAAAGAGAATTAGGTGGCGGCGCCTTGTTGGATGCTGGTGTTTATCCACTAAAGATTGCGCAAATGTTCTTAGGTCAAGATATCGAAGTTTCTTGTGCAAATTTGTGTTTAGATAAGGATAAAGATATCGATATTTGGGGAGGGGCGTATCTGCGTCAAAAAAATGGTCCATTATTTGCGGAGATTGCTTTTGGATTCGATAATTATTATCAGTGTAATCTAGAACTCTGGGGAAATGAAGGGAAAATTTCCACTAATCGAATATTTACAGCACCACCTGATTTTTCGCCGGAAATCATTTTTGAATCATCCAAAGGCAATAAAATTATATCAGTTGAACCCTGTAATCAATTTGAGAAAATGCTTCTTCACTTTTATAATTTGATAACAACTAAAGAAGGTTTCAAAAAAGAATACACACAAAATATCAATCAATCTAGATTGATCTTTGAGATGATGAGAATTGGGTGTACAAGATGGATTTAAGAAACATTGCTGAATCTGCCCTGTTTAAAGAATATATTTTTTAACATTTTGGGGTAAATATGAAGATAGCAATATTTGGAATTGGGTTTTTGGGAAGCAAGTTAATGAAGTTTTTATCTAATAAATTTGAGGTAGTTGGGGCAGATATAAATTCACGTAATAGATTGGTTAAAGAGCTTGATGCAACAGATGAAAAAGAAATTGAAGACTTTTTAATTATTGAAAAACCAGATATTGTAATTGATACAATTGCTCTGGCAAGCTATTTTGCCTGTGAAAAAAATCCTGAACTTTGTAAAAAATTAAATTATGATACTGCAAAAAACATAGCCAGGATATGCAAAATAATCAATGCAAAAATGATCTTCATCTCTTCATCTTATGTGTTTAATGGGGAAAAAGGAAATTATTCTGAAACAGACATAGCAAATTCAACAAACGAATATGCAAGATCAAAAATTCGAGCAGAAAAAATGGTTTTGGAATTAAAAGATTCAATCGTGATTAGAACAGAACCATTATATGGATACGATGAAGAGAAAAGTCAAATAAAAGCTGGAACGAATACTTTTGAAAGTTATGTTGAAAATGGATATCCAGATATATTAAGAAGTCCAGTTTTCGTAAATGATATGCCAAGAATAATCCTTAGTTTAATAGAAAATAATAAAAATGGAATTTTTCATATTGCTAATCAAAAAAAAATGAAATGGGTAGATTTTTTAAAAAAACTAGCTTCAATAATAAATGCAGAAGATAAAGTAATCATTGTTGACAACTCAAATTGGATATTAAAACCACCCCATGATTCAAGCCTAGATATTTCAAAAATCACCTCTCTTGGTATCACGACAACTTCTTTTGAAATTGCTCTAAATGAATTACGGGAAATTTCAAAAATTAATCTATTGAACGATAGTTGATCTTTGAGAAATTTTCACCCTTACGATGAATATTTTTTAAATAGATTATAATCAAATAACTAACTTAGCAATGCTATGAAGGGAAAACCCTAATTATGACAACCTGTATTAAACACTGCCGCTCTTGTGACTCTAAGGATATTGAAGTTGTTTTTGATCTTGGTGAGCAGATGCTTTCCGGTGTTTTTCGTTCGGAAAACCTCGATGATATCATTTCTGGACCTCTGACTCTCGTAAGATGTAACAACTGTCGGCTGGTACAATTACAACATTCTTATCCATTGGATGAGATGTACAATGAAGGCTATGGATATCGCTCAGGCGTTACCGCTTACATGAGTCAACATCTTCAAAAAATTCTCGACTTTGCAAATGAGAAAATATCTTTAAAAAAGGGAGACTATGTGTTGGATATTGGCTCCAATGATGGGACCCTTTTGAATCACTATCCTGATGACATGTATAATCGAATTGGTATCGATCCAGTGGCTACAAAATATCTGGATATATATCCAAAAGATGCCAAGGTCGTGACGGAGTTTTTTACCAAGGAAAGTTACTTTTCTGTAGCTTCCGAAAAAGCCAAAATCGTGACATCCATTTCGATGTTTTACGATTTGGAGAAGCCTGTGGAATTTGCCAAAGCCATCGCAAGTGTTCTTTCTTTGGATGGTGTCTGGGTTTTTGAACAAAGCTATCTTCCGGCGATGTTGCGGCAAAATTCGTACGATACAATATGCCATGAACATTTAGAATATTACTCCCTTGCCGCCATTCAGCATATTGTTCAGCAGGCTGGAATGACCATCATAGATGCGTCTCAAAATGAGGTCAATGGTGGAAGTATCCGGTTAGCTGCCGTCCATGGGTCAAGTCCCCTCGCTGATAAGGTCTCTTCGGAGGCAATTTGGCTTATGGAGCAAGAAAAAAACCACAACATCTATTCCAATCATTCGTTTGCGACCTTTCAAGAAAATGTACATCGACAAAAACTCGACTTGGTAAGGCTTCTTCAAGAACTTAAAAAGTCGGGAAAGACGGTGATTGGCTACGGAGCCTCAACTAAAGGAAATGTCATCTTGCAGTACTGTGGTATCGGACCCGACCTGTTGCCCTGTATAGGTGATATCACTCCATTTAAAGATGGTGTGCTTACCCCAGGAACAAAAATTCCAGTTATCTCAATGGAAAAAGCCAAAGCCATGAAGCCGGATTACTTTTTGGTTTTACCTTGGGCTTTCAGAAGCGACATTCTATTGCGGGAAAAAGAAACCATCTACAACGGAACGAAATTCATCTTTCCATTGCCCTTTGTTGAAATAGTGAGCTGATTATGAAAACTAATGATAATTCCAACCCGGTAAGTTGCTTTGTAAGTGTTGTTGTAATAACATATAACCATGAAAAATATATTAGACAATGCTTAGATAGTATATTAATGCAAAATGTAGATTTTGCTTTTGAAATAATCATAGGGGACGATTGTTCACCCGATCAAACAGCAGAAATAATAAAGGAGTATCAACAAAGATATCCTCATATAATAAAACCAACCTTCAGATCCGAGAATATTGGAGCAACAAAAAACTGGTATTATTCTTTTTTAAAGTGTGCAGGAAAGTATGTTGCTATTTTAGATGGTGACGATTTTTGGACGGATAAAGAAAAACTAAAAACTCAAACAGATTTTCTCGAAAATAATAAAACCTATATTGCTTGCACTCATCGCTACAGCGTCGTTGATGAAAACAATAATATTACACAAGAAAGTTATTATGGTCCAGGGAGACCCGAAAGTGGTGACTATACAATAAATGATTTCTTGAAATACATTTACTATAGTGGCGCTGGTACGCTTGTCTTCAAAAACATATTTTTAGAACCCCAGCATAATTATTCAATTATAGCTGAAGCTGACAGATTTATAGGTGATATAACACTTTGTTTAATCCTTACATGTCTTGGTAAAATCTATGTGTTGGATGATATTATGACGAGCCATAGGAGCTTCCAAATAATAGGACGAACAAACTGGAGTTCATCCATTGCAAAAAAGAATCTCATTATTGAGAGAATTAATTTACTGCAAAAGCTTGAACTATATTGCCACTATGAAATGAAGTGCGAAATAAAACATGAAGATAGAATGCCTTACTACGTATGGTGGTCAATTCTTTATATTCTCAGATATCCGTCATCACATAATTGGAAAAGTTTAAGAAATATATATAGCTTGTCAAATGACAAAAAGAGATTATATGTATATATTTTGATGCAACTGCCTAAGCTACCAATGCTGATAATGAAATATCTAAAGAAGAAAGCTGCGACTGTTCTGCGACGATATTTTTCAACAGTTAGCGGTAGTATGTAATGCTTAAGATCAGATAGATTGTTTTACTTGAAACAAAGGCGGCTTGCCCAGCAAAAGCGGTCACGGTCGGAAAAAACTATCACGCTCAGCCTCGAATCATTCTCCCCTTCAAACTGAAATAGAATTCAGACACATCACTTCTACCGGATGCTATCTGGGAAGAACCAGCGTATTATTGACTCACTGAATTACATAACTAACCGTCTTCACACTCTCTTTGGGTCTTCAAAAAAGAGCCGTACCCAAAAGAGAGAATGAGTAAAAGGCGTATTGTAAATTAGATGAAAATAGCGAAGATATGAATCATGTAAATATTAAGAAAACTGTTTTGTCTGGTTTATCGTGGAAAATGATGGAGACCATTGCAGTTAATGGGGTGCAGGCGTTAATATATTTAATTCTTGCCAGATTGTTAATGCCGGAAGATTTTGGAGTTGTTGCTTTAGTTGGGGTTTTTGTTGCTGTTTCAAGCGTGCTGGTTAATAGTGGCCTCGGAACTGCACTTATTCAAAGCAAACAAGCAGATGAAACAGATTACTCTACAGTGTTATATTTTAGTCTTTTTATATCATGTGCGTTATATTTGGTAATATTTATAACTGCACCATTGATAGCAGAATTTTACAACAAGCCAGTCATAGTGAGTGTTTTGAGAATTTATTCGATTTCTATAATATTATTTGCAATTAATGGGGTTCAGAAATCGATTCTATTACGGGAGTTGAAATTTAAAAAGATATTCTTAGCGGGCGCAATTCCTGTTTTTTTTTCTGGGGCAATTAGCATTGCTATGGCCACATTAGGTTTTGGGGTATTTGCACTTGTTTTTAATAATGTTTTTTTGGGACTATTTGGCACAATTACATTCTTTATTATGATGAAATGGAAGCCTAAACGTGTGTTCTCAAAAAAACGTTTAAGAGAATTATTTACGTTTAGTTACAAAATATTAATAGCGAATCTGATAGAGACTGGATACACAAGCCTGTTCCCATTGTTGATTGGAAAATCTTTCAATAGCGGAGCACTCGGTTATTATCATAATGGGAGACAGATGCCAAACTTAGTAGCGAGCAGTATTAATGCATCAATTACTTCAGTTATATTCCCGATTTACTCGCGCTATCAAAATGATAAAGAAAAATTAAAGTCAATGGTAAGACAATCCATTATTGTAAGCAATTTTGTTATATTTCCAATTATGACCCTACTAGCAGCTGTTGCTAAACCATTAGTGACGGTAGTATTGACAGAAAAATGGCTTCCAAGTGTGCCATATTTACAGTTATTTTGTGTTGTTTATGGCCTTCACCACCTGCATAATATTAATCTTCAAGCAATATCGGCAATTGGAAGAAGCGATGTATTTCTAAGGTATCAAATTATAAAAAAAGTAATTGGAATTACATTGTTAATATGTACATTACCTTTAGGAGTCATTGCAATAGTTATAGGGCAGGTATTTACAGCAGCGATTTCTGTAATTATTAATATCCGACCCAATGTCATATGGCTAAATTATAGTGTTACTGAACAATTAATGGACTTTTTACCCTATCTGTTGATATCTATACTAATGTATGGTGGTGTTTATATAATCGGCATGCTTGAATTCGGGGTATTAACAACACTTATGTTACAAACAATAGCGGGAGTGTGTTTGTACATTTCAGTGGCACTTGTTTCCAAGTTAAAGGGGCTCCAGAGTATTATAGAAATTATTAATATGTATTTTGGGTATAGAGTTGCAGAGCCCATCAGTAAATAACATTGGTATTGAACACCGCCATGAACTTAAAATCGCTGCATGACTTTTGACGAAAGGATCAATATTAAATAGGGTGAAGAAAATACTAATTGATGAAGTGGGGGGGGGATAGTATAGAATGTTAAGACTGATGATACCAACAGTCCTTCGAATAAGATTATCGCGCGCATTGAAAGACATATCTAATTGGTCTTTGGGGATTGCTAATTATTTTGATAAACTGAATTCGATAACAAAAGAAGAAAATAATATTATTTCACGTAATGCGATATTCAGGAACAAGCATAAGGGAAGCCGCGCCTTTGTTATTGCCAATGGGCCTTCTCTTAGCTATCAGGATATAGAACCATTGAAAAATGAAATTACTTTTGTGGCAAACGGATTCTGGAAGCATCCAATTATCAGTGAACAATGGCAACCAACATATTATAGCTTTATAGATCCTAATTTTTTTTCAAGTGATCCCAATAATGTTAATTTTTTTGAGGAAATGAACAAAAGAATATCGAACAGCACATTTTTTATTCCTTTATTTCGTGGTTTTGAGAATATTAAAAAGAATGGATTCTTAGATCATAAAAATACTTTTTATGTGGCAGCTTACGGTGAGCCATTTCCTTCTGTCGATTTAACATTATTAATGCAGGGTTTTCAATCTGTAAGTGCTTTTATTTTAGCCCAAGCTGTGTATATGGGGTGTAGTCCCATATATCTAATGGGTTATGACCATAATTATTTAGCGAACCGTGGCTATGATCAACATTTCTACGAAGGGGATACCATATCTGATCCATTTAAAAGAGCTCTTCCATTAGCAGAAAGATCAACCTATGATGGTGAAATGGAGGCGCTTATCAAATTATGGCGTAATTATAGAAGTATAAAATCAGTTGCTGAAAGGAACGGAATTGAAATATTTAATGCAACCAAAGGAGGATATTTAGACGTATTTAAAAGATATAATTATGAAGATATAAGTTTGACGTAACATTACGAACGGGGGGATCATACTTATGCATCTAGAAAAAATAAACTACAAAGAACAGCAATTGGCAATCATTGTTTATGATAGTTTCCAACAACCTGGGATTTGTTTTTTTACCAATAATGAACTATCACAGCAACTTGCCTACATGAATCATCCAAAAGGAAAGTTAATTGACCCACATGTGCATAATCCGATACAACGAGAGGTATTATATACACAAGAAGTATTATTTATTAAATCCGGGAGGTTACGTGTTGATTTTTACACAGATTCCCAAGAATATCTCGAAAGTAGAATATTATCTAAAGGAGATGTTATTTTATTGATAACTGGTGGCCACGGATTTGAAGTTATAGAAGATTTACAGATGCTTGAAGTCAAACAAGGTCCTTATGTTGGAGAGAATGACAAAACAAGATTTAAATCAAAACCTAAATGACGCATTTTATCATATTTTGAGGAATATATGAATATACCAGTAAATGAACCATTACTAAATGGAAATGAAAAAAAATATCTGACTGAATGTATTGATACAGGATGGATTTCATCAGAAGGTCCATTTGTACAAAAATTAGAAAAATATTTAGCAGCTTATTTTGGGCGAAAATACGGAATAGCAGTTACAAATGGGACAATTGCTATAGACATTGCTATTGATGCATTGAAATTATCTGAAGGAGATGAGGTTATCTTGCCGACGCATACAATTATATCATGTGTTGCCGGTCTTATCAGAAAAAGATGTGTCCCAGTATTTGTTGATCATAATGCTGATACATGGAATATGAATGTATCTCAAATTGAAAACAAAATAACTCATAAAACTAAAGCAATTATGATAGTTCATCTTTACGGTCTACCCGTTGATATGAATCCGGTTCTTGCTCTTGCAAAAAAATATAATTTAAAAGTAATTGAGGATGCCGCAGAGATGCAGGGACAAGAATATTATGGAAAAAAATGTGGAAGTTTTGGTGATATTTCAACTGTTAGCTTTTACCCAAATAAGCATATAACAACAGGAGAAGGAGGTATGGTTTTTGCTGATGATAATGATTTAGCAGAAAGATGCCGTTCACTACGTAATTTGTGCTTTATCCCAGAACAAAGATTCCTACATTACGAATTAGGTTATAATGCAAGAATGAGTAATCTGCAAGCAGCTGTTGGTGTTGCTCAATTTGAAAAAATTGATGAGCATGTTAGAAAAAAGAGGCTAATTGGAGACCTATACCAATCAAAACTTAAAAAAGTTTCATCAATAAAACTTCCAATTCCTACAACTGATTATTCAAAAAATATTTATTGGGTATTTGGTATTGTAATCAAAGATAACCATCCTTCAAATGCACAAACTGCCATGAAAGAGTTGACAAAAAAGGGTGTCGGTTGTCGTCCTTTTTTTTGGAGTTTACATGAACAACCAATATTGAGAACGTTAGGGTATAAAACTGATGAATCTTATCCTATTGCTGAGAATCTTTCCAGAAAGGGATTTTATATCCCAAGTGGATTAGCATTAACAGAAGAACAAATTGATTATGTTGTAGATAAAGTAAAAGAAATATTTAATTAGTTGGCTGTAGTTTGCGCAGTCTCAACACCTATCGAATTTTTAGTGATGCAAGAGGCTCTTATGAATAACTTTAAAGAATACTCAGAATATTACGATTTATTATATAGGGATAAAGATTATCAAAAAGAAACAACATATATGGATCAGCTAATTAAAGATTTAAAAGATGGGCCTATCGATCTTTTGGATGTTGGATGCGGGACTGGAAAACATGCTAGTATGCTTGTTGAAAAGGGATATAATGTCCATGCGATTGACAATAGTGATTCTATGATTGAAATTGCAAAAATAAACTATGGAGATAAAGTATCCTTTAGTGTAGGTGATATAAGAAATTTCAATCTAAATAGAAAATTTGATGTTATCACGTCCCTTTTTCATGTTATGTCATATCAGGTTACTAATGACGATTTAGATGCTTCCTTTAGGACCATATACAATCATTTAAAACCAGGAGGTTATTTCATTTTTGACTGCTGGTACGGGCCCGGAGTGATGCAGGATCCACCAACTGTAAGGATTAAAAGAATGAAAGATGATGAAATTGAGATAATTAGGATTGCAGAGCCTGAGATCCATTATAATAAATCTGTTATCGATGTTAATTATCATATTTTAATAAATAATCTTAACACAAATCAATTAACGCAACTTCACGAAAAGCATCCAATGCGGTTTTTATTCAAAAATGAGATTGAATTATTTATTAAAAAAAATAAATATAATTTAGTGCGGTTTTATTCTTGGTTAAGTTTTGAAGAACCACAAATGAAAGATTGGGGTGCTGTATTTATTGTAAAGAAATGAATAAAATTGCTATCTATATAGATTCTGAGTATAATGGAAGTGGAGGTTCGCAATACACTAAAGCATTGCTAAATGCATTAATTGGTTTGTCCACAAACAACATATCATTAACTGTAATATATACTAGAAAAGGTTGGGATAACCATTTAAATAAAATCAAAAATATAAAATCTATATTCTTTCGCAATAATAGCTATTTAAAACGTATATATCAGATCCTTATATCACTTGGTTGCTTATTAATAGCTAAAATAATTGCACATAAATATGATCCAATAGTAGAATATATAGAAAACAACAATTATGATTTAGTGATATTCCCCTCTGCTGATACTTTGGCATGTTTAGTGAATTCAAAAGTAGTCGGCACAATCCATGACTTAATGCACAGATACGAAAAGAGGTTTAAAGAATCTGGCAGTATTTTTAAATACCATTACCGTGATAATTATTATCAACATCTTTTATTATCATCTGCAGCAGTTCTAGTTGATTCAAATCTTGGGAAAAGACAGGTTATAGAATCTTATAGTAAAATCAGGGCAAATATCTTTATTTTGCCTTATATTGCACCTGACTATATCTATTCTAAAATAATTGATAATAGTTATACATCAATTATTTCAGATTGTTGTCGTAAATTTTTGTTTTATCCAGCTGTATTTTGGCCACATAAAAATCACATTAACTTGATTAAGGCAATTCTAATATTAAAAGAAAGAGGTCAATTAATAGACTTGTATCTTGGTGGGAAAAAACAATATGAATATAAAAAACTACATAAATTTGTAAATGAAAATGGTCTTGAAGAACAAGTAAAATTTTTAGGCTATATTTCCTATGCTGACATGATCTATTTATATAAAAATGCTTTTGCCATGGTTATGCCTACATATTTTGGACCAACTAATATTCCGCCAATTGAAGCAGTGATGTTAAATTGTCCACTAATAATATCTAATAATTATGGCATGAATGAGCAATGTGAAGATGCTGCGATTTATTTTAATCCAAATAGTTCTTTGGAAATTGCAATTGCAATTGAATTATTACTTACCAATAATGAATTAAGAAATAACTTACTAAGAAACGGTATTAAAATAAAAGAAAAATTTAGCCAAAAACGATTTGAAACAGACATTGATAACATTTTGCAAAAATTAATTTAGATTGAATTTGAGTATAGCATATATTACCAGTATTACTGGTCAAGAAGGCTCTTATTTAGCTGAACATCTCATTGAGAGAGAGTGGTTAGGAAGTTCATGTGTGTTACAGTAACGGCTTTACAATGCTGTCATTTTGAGTGAAATGCTAACGAATATGAGTAATTATAAATATAAATATATTCCCTCAGACATATTTAACAACTTATTGCTCAAACACCCTCCACAATAACGCTATGTCAGCAAAGAAAAATAAAACAGTGGCAAAAGTTTCCACCAACTTTTTCAGATCTAAAAAAAATCTAATCATTTTTCTTATGTTTGCTCTTTCGTTTTATCCATTTGATATTACAATCGACGGCAATGGGATTAGTGCATCATATCTTTTTCTTTTGCTACTCCTAATACCAATTCGAACACGTGCGCATAATGAAAAAGCCACGTGTCTAATATTCTTTTATGCTGCAATTTTTATTTTAGGTTTTCCCCGATTGATTTATCAAGGTGAAATGAACTATGCGATGAGAACAGCTTTTAGTTTTGGTGCTTTTATTGCGCCTTTATTATTGTTATTCGTTCGCTTTAAAGAAGAAGATATTAAAATATTTTCCTACGCTGTTATTACTGCCTCTGTATTTTATTCGCTTTATTTGATCTATGGTTTTATAAGTAATCCAGGAGTAGGTGTGTTTACAATGAAAAGTCTCATCGGTTCCCAGCGTTTCGGGTTTGTGCTTTGTCTTGGTTTTTTTCTTGTACTATATGGATCTGCTTTTAATGCGATAACGAAATTTATTTTGATTATAGCTATATTGTCCGGCATTATGCTTACATTTTCGCGTGCTTCGGTGATAGCTCTGCTTGTATCATTGTCTGTTGCAGTATTCCTTCAAGTATTTAGAATGTTGTTTCGTTTCAGGTTCCGTGTTCGTTTTCAGACTATAAAAAATTTATTTGTGTTTGGTTTCTTACTAATACTCGTCTATATATTATTTATCGATGTCTTTATGACCTTGTTTGAATTTTATGACACCCGTTTATTTGCGAAGATTGCTAATATGCTTCAAGGTGATATTGTTGGTTCTGAGGGGGTTAGATGGCATTTGTTTAACCAGATAATGGATTATTTGTCCGTGAATCTACTGACAGGGAGTAATTTTAGTGGCATGTACCTGGTATTTGATGAATATAAGGGAGGCATGTCTACACATAACCAATACACCGATATATTAATGCGCACAGGAATCATTGGGTTTAGTGTATATGCACTTTTACTGTTCCAAATCCTTAGATTCTACATTTATGATAAAGGTGTCTTTTACGGGTTGATCTCTATTCTTGTCTATGGATTATTTCATGAGACTTTTAAGCTGGGATATGGAGGTTTCATCTTCGGTTTTCTGTTAAGCTATGCTTGGTGGATGAGGCGTAGCCTTTCAAAAAGTGAGCTGGTCCGGCAAAAATGGACAACGTCTTTATCGAAAGGCTATGGAAAAGCGTAAAGTACGAAGATATTTACCTGAAGGCTTATTCTTCAATAGTGGGGGTGAGGAAAGGACTTGCCAGCTATTTTACATTCTACAACGAAAAAAGGTGGCACCAAAACCTTGACAGGAAGACCCCATCTCTGGTTTACTACGCCACTCTATCGCAGAAACAGGCTGTGGCATGATCATAAACCAGGGGAGCTTTTCCACTTATAAATTCTTGCTTCCTGCCCGAAGAACCAAGCCCACCTCAAAAGTACGTAAATCAGAAAGGATAGAGCATGACGTGCTGAAGGGACAGAAGTACACGTTTCTGAAAAACAGGAAGAATCCCTGTCGGAGTTGATCACGCTTTATCCAACCCTGGGGGAGGCGTATCGACCATCCGGGAAGATTCAGTTAATTAAATTAAGTACCTAATTCGTTATCAAAACAATAATGTCACTAAAAAAGATTTGTAAAAATATTTATTCTTTTACAACGAACGTCTTTCAATCGGCAATTTCATTGATATCAATATTGCTATTCAGTTCTTGTTCAGCAGCAAAAATGATGACTTCCATTAGTATACCGAATAAGCGGTCAGAATGCTGTGTATTAGGTAATGGGCCTTCTTTAAATGATGCTTTAGCAATGTCTCCGAGCCCCTTTCTTGGAAAAGATTTGATGGTGGTTAATTTTTTTCTTGAAACTGATTACTTTGAAATTCTTAAACCCTCTTATTATATTATGCTCGACAATTTATTTTTTTTGGATAACATTGATAATATTTTGGGAGAAGAAAGAATGGCAAATGTAATAGTTCGACTGAATAGTATTTCTTGGGAAATGATTTTATTTGTTCCCATTATTGCTCGAAAATCAATGTTGATCAAACGAATAATTAATTACAAAATAAAAATTATTTATTTTAATTCTACACCCATTTCTGGATTTAGAAAAATAGAATATTATTATTATGATAAAAATTTAGGAATGCCGACTGCTCAAACTGTCATTAATGCGGCAATATTTTTAGCTATCAAACTAGACTACAAAATTATTAATCTATATGGGGTTGACCAATCTTGGTTAAAAGGGATGTATGTAGATGAAAACAACATCGTCAGGGCAGGATTGGATCATTTCTATGGTGGGTCTAGTTCAATTGGAAGTGTACCATCTTTAAGTAATTTATTATTGACGCAATATAATGCATTTTTTAGTCATGAACGCCTTCAGGTTTATTCGAAAGAAAAAGGGATCAAGATATTGAATCACACAAAATTATCATACATTGATGCATATGAAAAAGTAAAATAAACTGTAATCATAACCTTAGAGGTACATTTTCAGATGAAGAAAAATATTTACATTGCCGGCTGCGGTGGTATGTTGGGCGAAGCTTTCTATACCCAATTTAAAGATGATTACGAGATAAAATGCACGGATAAAGATGTTAATGCTCCTTGGCTTTCTTTCCTTGATTTTCGTGACTATGATACTTACAGAAAAGATGTTGGAACATTTAATCCAGATTATTTATTTCACCTCGGAGCGTACACCGATTTGGAGTGGTGCGAACAGAATGCAGATGAAACATATTTGACAAATACATTGTGTGTTGAGAATGCTGTTTATATTGCGAATTCTCTTGACATTCCTTTGCTATACATAAGTACTGCCGGAATTTTTGATGGCAAAAAAGAACTATATGATGATTGGGATTTGCCAAATCCACTTGGAGTATATGCTAGGTCAAAATATATGGGTGAACGATTTGTCATTGAGAATGCAAAGAGATTTATTGTTTGCCGTGCTGGTTGGATGATGGGAGCTGGTCCACGCAAGGATAAGAAATTCATTCAGAAAATAATTAAACAGCTCAAAGATGGTAAAAAAGAGTTGTTCGTAGTAAATGACAAAGATGGTACGCCAACATACACGCAGGATTTCGCAAAGACTGTTAAAATCTTAATTCAGAAAGAATATTGGGGCCTTTATAATTGCGTTTGCGGAGGACAGACAAGTCGGCTTGAAGTAGCAAAAGAAATAATTAAAGTACTTGGCAAGGAAAATGAAATAAAAATCAATGTAGTTACATCAGAATACTTTGCCAAAGAATATTTTGCAGACAGACCTGCATCTGAACGTCTTTGGACTCGCAAACTTCAACTTCGTAATGTAAATTCTATGAGAGATTGGCGAAGTTCATTAAAAGAGTACATTCAGAATTATTATCAAAACTATTTATAATTAATTCAGACCTCGGAACACACAAATCACATAGAGACTATTAGACAGGCTTCTTACTCTATGCACCCTAAACAGCCCTGTTTTTTGTCTTGACTATGGGGATAGGCTTAGTTTGTAATTATGGATTGTGCAATCTATACAATATGCAATGTGGCATATTTACCGAGAGCATTAGTGCTTGCTGAATCGGTCTGGAATAATTCCGGAGGCAAAGTTGAGATAGTAATTTTTGATGGCAAAAGAGATTTAGAGGTTGATTCTAATTACGGTCATATTACTTGGCTTGAAGACTATGATGTTCCAATGTATAAACAACTGGCGTTCAAATATGACATTTTAGAATTTGCCACAGCCCTCCGACCATGGTTTGCTCATTATTTTCTTCAAAATAACGATACTGTAATTTATTTTGACCCCGATATGATGGTCTACAATTCACTTGATAGTGTTCTTAATGATTTGAAAAGGTATCCAATAATATTGACACCGCATTATACTAAGCCACATGATTATGACCATGCTGATAGTGATTTGTCAATGATGAGATTCGGGTCATTTAATTTAGGTTTTTTTGCTATAAAGAAAACAAATGAAAGTGTCGAATTTCTTTTGTGGCTTTATCACAGATGTTTCCATTTATGTTTTGCCGAATCTCAATTTGGTTTATCTACTGACCAAAAATGGGTTAGCATCGCTCCATGTTTTTTCCCCAATATCCATATTTCATTTAATTTAGGATATAATGTTGCATATTGGAATATGCATGAACGTACTGTTAGTAAAATAGATGGCAAATATTACATAAATAGTGAATATCCTTTAGTATTTTTTCATTTCAGTTCATTCGATGAATTACATCCGGATAATCTTTCAAAGAATTCTTCATGTTCTCAAATTCGTGAACAACGAAAAGATTTAATAGAAATTAGTAATGAATATTCTTCATTATTGAATAAGTATGAGTTAAAAAACACAGACAGAAAATATCAATTCGACTATTTCTCGAATGGCAAACCAATTGCCCCAACACTCAGGAGAGCTTACGCATCTATTATCAACGAACTACCAGAACACGACCCATTTGACGCCACGGGGATAGTATATAAGTTTGCTAAACATAATCATTTGCTTGTTAAGCATCAACCTGTTTATAAATCACATAGTTTTAATGATATTAACCAATATAAAACAAAATTTAAGATTATAACTTTATTAATGAGATGCGTTTTACGATATCTTGGACCATATCAGTTTATGAATTTCTCAAGACTTCTAGTCTATCTTTCCAGCTATAGACAATTTCGCGCCCTTTGGAAATTCAAACTTTATAATAATAAAAAATAATAATATAAATAATCTCACTACTGTCCGGTAAGGATTCCGCAGTTGTAACTGTTGTTCATCAGACAAAAAATTGAAGTTATGGTTGTTATTAAAAAGTTCTTTGATGTTTGTTTTTTCAGGAAAGGTCTGGCATTATTGGTGCGGCTGTCGGCAGTTTGTTCGTCTATAGTAGATGCAGAGCTGTACTTTATAACTATCCAAACAGATTAGAAAAAGATGCTCTTATCGAAGCGAATTATTGCCTTTCTTGATTTTTTTTCACATTCTCTCGCACCTAGAAAAACCTGCTAAAAACAAAATAAACACAAAAGCATAATATTTAATATAGGAGATAAAAATGTTTAAAGAAAAAATTCTTTTGATAACGGGCGGTACAGGTTCTTTCGGGAATGCGGTAATAAAGAAATTTCTAAATACCGGCATAAAAGAGATCCGTATTTTCAGCCGTGATGAGAAGAAGCAGGATGATATGCGCAATGCGTATCGCAATGACAAGCTGAAGTTTTATATTGGGGATGTGAGGGATTATGACAGCATTCATTCCGCCATGCACGGTGTGGCTTATGTCTTTCATGCCGCAGCCTTAAAACAGGTGCCGTCGTGTGAATTTTTCCCGGTTGAGGCGGTGAAGACAAATATCTTGGGCACGGAAAATGTCCTGAATGCTGCTATCTTGCAGAATGTAAAGAAAGTGATAGTCCTGAGCACGGACAAGGCGGTTTATCCGATTAATGCCATGGGTATGTCAAAGGCATTGATGGAAAAGGTTATGACTGCGAAGGCGCGGACAGTGAATGAAAAAGAGATTATGCTTTGCGGGACGCGATATGGGAATGTGATTGCCTCAAGGGGGTCTGTGATTCCCCTGTTTGTGGAGCAGATAAAGACAGGTAAACCATTGACAGTAACAGATCCCAATATGACACGATTTATCATGTCTCTGGAGAATGCTGTTGAATTGGTACTATATGCTTTTAAAAATGGAAATGCCGGTGACATATTTGTTCAGAAGTCGCCTGCCTGCACTATTGGTGATCTGGCGGTGGCGGTTAAAGAGCTGTTTGGGGCAAAAAATGAAGTCCAGGTAATTGGGACAAGGCATGGGGAAAAGTTGTATGAGACCTTGTTGAACAGGGAAGAGATGGCCAGCGCCCAGGACTTGGGGGATTATTACAGTGTTCCGGTTGATACCAGAGACCTGAATTACAATAAGTATTTTGTTGAGGGTGAAGAGCAGATATCGGTTAAAGAGGACTATACGTCGAATAATACCAGGATATTGAATGTTGAAGAGATAAAAGAGGTTCTGTTGAAGGTGGAGTATATTCAGGAAGAACTGGGAAGATAAATTATCCTCACCACGAAGGGCACGAAGAACACGAAGGTAAAGGCTTGCGCAAGGACAAAAAAACTTTATTTGCAACCACAAAGGACACGAAGAACACGAATAATGAGGGCTTTAGGTTAACCACGAAGAACACGAAGATGAAAAAGAGTTTATCATGAAGAAGGTACTTGTAACCGGTTCAAATGGGTTTATCGGCAGGAACTTGATCGAGGGATTGAGAAGATGCGAAGATGTTGAGATAAAGACATTTGATATCGAAGACGACCCAGCTGGTTTGTCCGAACATTTGAAAGACGTTGATATTGTCTTTCACCTGGCGGGTGTTAACCGGCCTGAAAAGGTTGAGGGATTTGAGAAGGGCAATGCCGGGTTAACACGGACCATTGTCGATATGCTTGAAAAGGCTAAGAGGAATATTCCTATTGTACTGTCATCCTCCATTCAGGCAACCCTTGATAATCCTTACGGGGTCAGCAAGAAAAACGCCGAGAATATCCTTATTGAATACAGCAAAAAGAGCGATGCAAAGGTCTATATATATCGTTTCCCCAATGTGTTCGGAAAATGGTGCAGGCCGAATTACAATTCAGTTGTGGCGACCTTTTGTTATAACATCTCGCATGGCTTGGATATCTCCATTTCAGATTCCAGCAAGGAAATTGAGATGGTTTATATTGATGATGTGGTTGATGAATTTTTAGGCATACTCTCGGATGAAAATGCGGATAGAGGCAAATATTATTATAATATCGAACGGACATTCAGGATAACCCTTGGCGAGTTGGCAGAGAAGATATATCAATTAAGGGATATGCGTAAGTCATTAGTTGTGCCTGATTTGTCTGATAACTTGATGAAATGTTTGCACGCAACCTACCTGTCCCACCTGGATAAAGATGATTTTTCTTACAAGTTAGACACAAAAACCGATCAAAGGGGAAGCCTGGTTGAGTTAATTAAATCTGAGCAGTTTGGTCAGATATTCGTATCAACATCTAATAAGGGCATCATCAGGGGCAACCATTATCACAATACCAAGGTGGAAAAATTTTGCGTCCTGAAAGGAAAGGCCGTTGTCAGGTTCAGGCATATCTTTGGGGATGAGGTTCTGTCTTATCATGTTTCCGGGGAGAATATTGAGGTGGTGGATATTCCGCCGGGATATACACATTCCATTGAAAATTTGGGGGATGATGAAATGATCGTCTTGTTTTGGGCGAATCAGATTTTTGACCCCGAAAAACCGGACACCTATTATAGCAAGGTATAAACCATATGAATAAACTCAAAGTAGTGACTATTCTTGGAACGCGGCCGGAGATTATACGCCTTTCATGCGTGATGGCGCTTCTGGATAAATATGTTGATCATAAGATTGTTCATACCGGCCAGAATTACGACTACGAACTTAATGAGATTTTTTTCAATGAATTGAATGTCCGCAAGCCTGACTATTTTCTGGGCGTGGACCATAGTTCTTTGGGCGCTGTCATGGGGAATATCATCATATCCATTGAAAAGGTGCTGGAAAAAGAAAGGCCTGACGCAGTTTTGATCCTGGGCGATACCAATAGCTCCATTGCCGGAATCATGGCCAAGCGGATGAAGATTCCAATCTATCACATGGAGGCGGGCAACCGTTGTTTTGACCTTAATGTTCCTGAGGAGATCAACCGCAGGATAATCGATCATATCAGTGACTTTAATCTCGTCTATACGGAACATGCCAGACGTCATCTGTTATCTGAAGGTCTACCCCACCGCCGCATTTACCTTACAGGTTCTCCCATGAAGGAAGTCCTTTTGACTCACATGGAGAAGATTCAATCTTCAAAGATTTTGGAACAACTCGAATTAAAAAAAGATGGCTATTTTATTGTCAGTATCCACAGGGAAGAAAATGTAGACAACAAGGAAAATCTTGGTCTGTTACTGCGTTCTTTGAATCTTGTTTGTGAAGAGTATGGATTTCCTGTGATCGTTTCGACCCATCCGAGAACAAGAAAACGTCTGGAGGCTTTAGCTGAGACTAAACCGCATCCCCATATACAATTTTTAAAGCCATTTGGATTTTTTGATTACAACCATCTTCAGATGCATTCCTTCTGCGCTATCTCAGACAGCGGCACAATCAGTGAAGAATCTTCCATTCTTTCATTTCCGGCGATTACTGTCAGGAATGCTATGGAAAGACCGGAAGCTTTGGATACCGGAAACATTATTTTGACGGGATTAAATCCTGAGACAATTGTTCAGGCAATTAAAGTGGCGACAGAAGAAAATGCCTCTCAACGCAAGCACTCCATTCCTGCCGAGTATGAAATTGAAAATATATCCCAGAGGGTGGTCAAACTGATCATTGGAACGGCAAAATTGAGTAATATGTGGGATGGGATAAATTAAGTTGAACCAGAAGATATCTTCCCCCGGAATGAGCAGCGCGATAAGGGATGAAAAAAATAAGAGTGTACTGATAATCACCGAACGTTTTTATCCGGAAGAGTTCGGGATTAATGATCTGGCACAGGCCTGGCAGGCTAAAGGCTATGAAGTAGCCGTATTAACTCAGACCCCCAGTTATCCTTTTGACAAGGTGTATGAAGGGTATAAGAATAAGCTTTTTCAGACGGAAAAGTGGCAGGGCATTAAGGTTTATAGAGCTCTTTCTTTGATGGGTTATAAAAAAGGTGTGTTCTTAAAAGTACTGAATTATTTATGTTTTGCTTTTTTTGCATCTTTGGTGTCCCTGTTTATAGGCAGAAAATATGAAAAGGTTTTTGTTTACCATATTGGTCCTTTGACACAGGCCATTCCTGCAGTACTTATTAAAAAGCTTTTTGGAAGCAAATTTTATGTCTGGACTTTAGATATATGGCCGGATTCAGTTTATGCCTATGGGTTTAAAAAGAGGGTTATTTCGGGAAAGCTGCTGGATTTATTTGTGACAACTGTTTACAGAAATTGTGAAACGGTTTTTGTTTCTTGTCGTGGGTTTAAACAGAAAATAGAAAAATATGTTCCAGACGCCAGAATAAGCTTTTCTCCTCAATGGGCACCCGATGATTTGAATTTCGAGGGGGTAGAGCCACATGAGTTATTAAACGGGGATTTTAATTTTACATTTGCGGGCAATATCGGAACAGTCCAGAATCTGGAGAATGTGATCAGGGGGTTTTCGCTTTTGCCAAAATCCAATGACCAGATAAATTTAAACATCATTGGTGATGGCTCAAAATCTGGAAGCCTTAAAAAATATTGCAAAACAAGAGAATATTGCAAATGTTTATTTTTGGGGAAGAAGACCATTAAAAGAAATGCCGAAATGGTTTGAAGGCAGTGATGTTTTAATAATATCCTTAATCGACGAGCCAATTTTTTCTTTAACAGTACCCGCAAAATTCCAGGCCTATCTTGCATCCGGCAAACCAATCTATTGTGTGATGAATGGGGAAGTCGCTGATCTAACAATAAACAATAAGATTGGTTTCGTTTCGCATCCAAATAATATTGACGACATAAAAGCAGGGTTTGAAAGATTTTTAGACGCGCCAAAACGAGAGTTGCGGGCATTTGGCAGTAATATGAAGTCACTTTTGGTCAATGAATATGATCGTGATAAAATTATAGGACAAATGGCGGAAGAGATCTTTGGGTAACTGTTCACAGATTCAATCCACAGATTACGCAGATTACACGGATTAGAAAATGGTTAAGGACGAAAGAATCCACAGATTACGCAGAAAGAATGGGTAAGTACCCCCTGTATCAGGAAAGAGGAATGAAAATATTGATAACCGGCGCTGCCGGTTTTATAGCAAGTGCGCTGTGCCACAAATTAGCTTCCGACAATAAAGTGGTCGGTG
>Ga0268277_1000757_pt1 | contig 24763 bp, 23 predicted proteins | sample saktaG_5_FD_190132 | JGI IMG/M metagenome (GOLD analysis project Ga0268277, IMG submission 190132) | Saline water microbial communities from Sakinaw Lake, British Columbia, Canada - sak_2010_1_5_50m | ecosystem: Environmental > Aquatic > Non-marine Saline and Alkaline > Saline ...
GCTTTGTGCACATTCGTCGGGGACGGATCCAGAACGAGAATGGAGTTCATTCAGAACACTCTCCTGCGGGGCGGCTCGGGTACCTGTCATGCGGGGTTTTCATGGGCTCACACGAGACGGATTGAAAGCGATTTCCCTAGCGAGACTGGCGGTTGATGATGGCGGCGGCGATCCCGGCGCCAAAGCCGTTGTCAATGTTGACGACGGTGACGCCGGAGGCGCAGGAGGTGAGCATGGCGTGCAGGGCGGTGATGCCGTTGAGGGCCGCACCGTAGCCCACGCTGGTGGGGACCGCGATGACCGGGCTGGCGACAAGTCCCGCGACGACCGAGGGAAGCGCGCCCTCCATGCCGGCGACGACGACCACGGCGCGCGCGTCGTACAGCGCGGGCACCCGCCGCAGCAGGCGGTGCAAGCCGGCCACGCCGACATCGTAAATCCGTTCGACGCGGGCTCCCATGCGGGTTGCCGTGACGGCGGCCTCCTCCGCCACCGGGATGTCGGAAGTTCCGGCGCAGAGAATCGCGACCTTGCCCCGCGGCCGCGGCAGCGCGACGACATCGCGGCTGAGCGTCCGGCTCACGGGCTCATAAACCGCGTCCGGAATCGCGCGACAGACCGCATCGGCCTGCTCGGCGGTGACCCGCGTGGCAAAGGCGTTCTGGCCCGCTTCATTCAGACGCATCATGATGGCGGCCAGTTGCGCGGGGGTCTTGTTCGGGCCGAAGATCACCTCCGCCAGGCCGCGCCGCCGCCGGCGGTCCAGATCGATCCGGGCGAACCCGAGGTCGGCTTCAAGCGGCGTCGCATGCGGTTTTGGGCTTTTCTTCATAATAATCTCAGGTGCTGCGCAAGACCCGCCGCGCCGCGCGCGCGGCTGACCGGAGCCTGCAATGTGGCGTGGTGAAGGCGATGGAGAGACGTGAAAAGCGCCACCGCGTGATCATCAAAGCGAAGGCGCGGTGTTCCGTCGCCTCCCGCGCCTAGTTCGGTCTGTCTTGTCTCAGGTTTCGATACCAAGAATCACAAGTGGGACTGATGGAACCCCACGACCTTGCCTGACAACGTTGTAGAACTCACCTTCGTCTTGCACTTGTTGGCATCAACAGCGGCTATTACTGCCTGAATCTCCTTCCACAGAGCTGGTTTGTGGACGATCAAAAACTCAAGATCGTATGAACCAGAATCAAGTGACTCGCGCCGTGGAGAGGCGCTCGTTCACGGCAACGGCTGAAAAGCCAGTTTCGTCATAGTCCGGGTTCATTCTCCGCCGCCAAGAACGTTCCATGCGTCGGGCTGCTGCCTGATCAGCATATGCCCTTATCTCGGTAACGAAACCCCGCTGAATCCGCACAGCAACCCATATCAGTTCATTGCCTCGCTCACGCATGACTTTGCCCTCCGGCGCATATCCGTTGATGCCAACCGAATACATTGCGGTACTCGAAGAATGTGCATATCTCCCGCAGACCGCTTGCTTTGAACGTCAGTCTATCAAGTTGCCTCACAAAAAGCGCTCGACGTTCGTCATTGGAAACGATGCCGAATCGCAGTCTCAACCCAGGCAACATAATGTGAACGTCATTGAAACGAAGAAGTCCTGAATAGATGGGCGTCGAGTGTTCGACTTCATACAGGGCCGCAGGCGCGCCGCAACCTCGATCAATCCAGATCACATCAACTTCTGCCGCAATGTCCTTAACTGCCATCAGCGAAGAAGGAAGGAAGGTTGCCGGATGGAAAACCGGCGTCAAACTCCAATCGAGGGTGGGCCTGTCATTCGGTGGTATCCAAATATCGAAACCCTTGGCGGTCCCTATCCCACCCAGAAGCGTCTGAACCTGATTGTGAGCAAGATTAGGAACCGCAGTGCCAACGGGTTGGATTATGGATTCCAGAAAATCCCACCCCATGAAACTTTCGACATTGAATCTACCCGCGTTCGCCAAGTACAGTTCGGTTCCGCCAATCTGTTCGTATACCTGAGCCTTGATCTGCCCATCACTAGCGGTGATTAGTCCCGCAAGGACCTCTTCAAACTGTTCGAACGGAACAAACAGTGGTTCGCGCTGACCTTCCCAGAAAAAGCAAAGGACACCGTGATGCCCTTCGAGTGCCTGTAAATCCACTCTGCGAAGACCAAAGAACGTTCGATTGCGGGGGTGTATCTTCGAGTACCGAAAATACAGTCGAACGTTTTCACGCCCCACTTCATACAGCGACTCGGAATTCTCAAGTTTCTTGGGAACGCCAAAGCGCTTGGTCAGTTCTTCAATAAACGCGGCCTTTACGGGATTCGGCATGACAGATTGCTCCCTTCGCCATGATTTTTCCCCAAAGGGTTGTACGAGTATTTTCCCGCGTTCAGCCCTTTGAAGTATTTCTTGCCTGGATACTTTTGTGGTACGCGCACGGCATCCAGATTGAAGACATAGTCGTCCGTCTTCGTAAACCAAATGATGGTTTCGTATCGTCCAGAAAACCGGCGTTCGCAATGAAGCCCATGCTCAAAATGCCAGATAATTCGATTCCGCATACGGAGGCCTAGTCCGGAGAAAATCGGATATAGAACGGCATCCAGTGGAACGATTGAACCATTGTCTACGTAGTTGCCAACCTGCCAGCAAATGCTGCCTTTTGGGGAGAGAACTCGCACGCATTCCGCAATGACCTGCGCCTGCTGGCGCAAGTACACGTCCAAATGAATTCGCTTTTCGTATTCCTTTCCTAAATTGTAGGGTGGCGAGGTCACGACAAGCTGCACTGATTTCGCAGGGATGTCCATCAAAAGATCGAGACAGTTGCCCGAAAAGACTACCGCTCGCTCCGTAATGGCAAAATTGGTTGCAATTATGTTGTTCTGGCCAAACATGTTGAAACCATATCACATTTTTGCGCGTTGTTCAAATCGTAAGGTTTTGTTGACAGCAATTCTCAATATGGAGATGTAACCATCGGCGTCGGGGTCGGGGTCGGTATCGGTATCGACAAAACAAAGGGTTTTCGACCCCGATACCGATACCGACCCCGACCCCGAAGACTCCATCACGCTCATATTTAGAATTGCTGTTTTGTTGACAAGTGGGTCAAGTGAGCAATCATCCGTGCTGTGAAGACAGGAGTTTGAAGTAGTGGGCCCGCTCGAATCCATCGGCGTCGCCGAGTATCCGCTCGCGCATGGCTCCGCGGAAGGCCGTGATGTCCGCATGGCCCTTGTGGCTCATCCAGGTTTCGAGACCGGTCAGCATGTCGCCGATCACGCGGCCATGATTGTCATTGTGGTAAAGCGCCGAACAGAGGTAGACGGCGTTGGCTCCCGCGAGCAGGCCCTTGATAACGCTCGCGCAGGTGTGGACCCCGCCGCTGATCGCGATGTCGCGCCGCACCAGATCGCGCAGGATCGCCACCCAGCGCAGCGGGAGGAGAAGATCCTGTTCGCGGGAGAGGTTCACCTCGTAGACCAGCGACTCGTTGTCGATATCGATATCGGGCTGAATGAAACGGTTGAAGAGCACCATGCCGTTGATTCCGGCCCGGTCGAGTTGCCGGGCGAAGGCCAGTGTGTTCGTGTAATAGGGTGAGAGTTTGATCGTGATCGGAAGCTTCACCTCGGCCCTGACAGCCTGCACGAGCGCGAGATGACGTGCCTCCACGGCGTTGGACGATTCGTCCGGGCTTTGCGGAATGTCGTACACGTTCAATTCGAGCGCGTCAGCACCGGCCGCCTCGATCTTGCGGGCAAATGTGACCCAGTTGGCGGACGCGATGCAGTTGATGGAGGCGATCACCGGGATCGTGACAGCCTTCCGGATCGCGCGGATGGTGTCGACGTATTTCTCCGGGCCGAGGCGCATCCCCATGTCGGCGCCGAGATAGTCGAGGGCGGCACCCGTGCCGTAGGCGGCGAGGGCCTCGTCCATCTGCTCCGTTTCAGCGCGAATCTGCTCTTCGAAGATCGAACGGACGACAACCGCTCCGGCGCCGGCGGCCGCCAGATCTTTAACGCCGTCGACCGAGCTGGTGAGCGGACAACTGCTGACAATCAGGGGGTTTTTGAGTTCGATTCCGAGGTAAGCGGTTTTCAGGTTCATAAATTCTTTCTGCAGAGAGACGTTCACTCAACGGACAACACGGGCGGAACCGCCGCCCATCAGTTTCTCGACTTCATCCTTGGACGCCATCGAGGTGTCCCCCGGCGTGGTCATGGCCAGCGCGCCATGAGCGGCGCCGTAGCGAACTGCTTTGTCGGCGTCGTTACACGCGAGAAAGCCATAGATCAAGCCTGAGGCGAAGCTGTCACCGCCGCCGACGCGGTCGAGGACCCACAGATCCGGCATGTGCGGCGCTTCAAAGAAGGCGCCGTCGCACCAGCAGACGGCGCCCCAGTCGTTGACCGAGGCCGATTTGACCGTGCGCAGGGTGGTGGCGCACGCTTTGAAATTCGGAAATTGGGCGACCGTCTTTTCGATCATCCGTTTGAACGAGGTGATCTCCAGCGAGGACAGGTTCTCGTCCACGCCCTCGACGGCGACGCCGAGACAGGCGGTGTAGTCCTCCTCGTTGCCGATCATGACGTCCACAAACGGCGCGAGGCGGCGGTTGACCTCCTGACACGTGGGCAGACCCCCGAACGACTTCCAGAGCGAAGGGCGGTAGTTCAGATCGTAGGAGACGACCGTGCCGTGGCGGCGTGCCGTGGCCATCGCCTCCTCGATCACCAGCGGCGTGGTCTCGGAGAGCGCCGCATAGATCCCGCCGGTGTGAAACCAGCGGACACCGAGGGTGCCGAAAATGTATTCCCAGTCGATGTCGCCGGGCTTGAGCTGCCCGGCGGCGCTGTGACCGCGGTCGGGAATGCCAAGTGCGCCGCGGACACCGTAGCCGCGCTCGGTGAAGTTGAGGCCGACGCGGGTTTTGCGGCCGATCCCGTCGAACGCCGACCACGTGATGAGCGACACGTCCACCCCGCCCTGCATGATGAAGTCTTCCACCAGCCGACCGATGTCATTCTCCGGAAAGGCCGTGACGATCGCCGTCCGTAGGCCAAAGCATTTGCGCAGGCCTCGGGCGACGTTGTATTCGCCGCCGCCCTCCCAGGCGGTAAAGGTGCGGGCTGTCCTGATCCGGAGTTCGCCAGGATCGAGGCGCAACATCACCTCGCCCAGCGAGAGCTCGTCGAAGCGGCAGGATCCGGCGGGTTTGATCGACAGTGCGGACATGGGAAGTCTCTCCTCTCGAGGGCTCATGCGTCAGCCCGTGGACGAGGAGTTTACCCCCAACCCTGAGCAAACTACAAGGCAAGATTTATCACCCACGTGTGAAGCCTCACCAAAATGGCCAAACGCCTCAACGCGCCTACACCACCGCATCGGGCTCCAGACGCGGGGCATGGGCGAGGAGGTAGACTTCGGCTTCGTCCGACCACAGGCCGTTGTGACGGTCGCAGATCTCCGCGAGCGCGGCAAAGAAGGGGCTCTTTTGGCCTGCCGCGCCAAAATCGGCGATGGCGGTCATCGGCATGGAGACATGCGTATAGACCAGACGCTTGCCGCCGGGAATCTTGACCAGATCGATGGTCGCCTGCGCGGCCGAGTCAAGCCCGCCGACATGGGTCACCATGACCGACGGGTTCACGCGTCCTTGCGATGAGAGGGTGAGCGCATCGTGCAGGTCATCGGTGTTGCCGCCTGACGAACCGACGACATGGTGCCCCATGTAGTGGACGTCGTAAAAATTGATCGGCGCCTTAAAGTCGGGTTTTGACGGTCCCGCAAAGAAATTCAAGCACCCGTTGTAGCCGAGGAGCGCCGAGGCCTGTTCGCAGAGCGGGGCGACGGGGGCAAAAACGAAGATATCGTCAAAGCCCTTGCCCTGCGTAAGCGCGCGCATCTCGGCAACGGGATCGGCCGCGCTGGCGGTGTTAAAATAATGGAGGGTGATGCCGATCTCCCGCGCCTGGGCGGGCTTGAAAATCGACGCGGCCCGGTCGAGGCGGGACTGATCGATATCGGTGACAACCAAGATCGCCGGCCGGTTGGCGCCGTGGAGCGCGAGATCGATGGCGCTGAGGCCCATCGGACCCGCCCCGGCGAGGATCGCCATGCTGCCGCCCTCGCGAATTCCCTGCTGGTGGGCATAGTCACCGGGTTTGAAATGATAGTTGGTCTTGATACCGCCGATAATACAGCAGACGGGTTCGGCCAGCGAGGCTTTGAAGTAGGAGGCGCCGTCGTAATCAAGCAGGCAATCCAATTCCATGACCTCTCGCGGAATCACGATGCGGGTCGCCTGGCCGCCGATGAAGGGAAACGAGTAGCCCGGTGCCATGTATTCCCTGCCGGGGATGTTCAACTGCGGCTGGATGCTGTATTTCCGGCCGGCCTTAAAACGCCCCTGCCACTTCTGGCCGACCTGGAGCAGGCGACCGCAGAATTCGTGACCAATGATGATCGGGTTGGTTGCGACATCGTTGGGGACCCGTTTATGGTCGGGTCCCTGAGCAGCGGCCTTGTGATCCGACATGCAAATGCTGTTGGAGACGATGTCAGCCAGGATGGCGTCATCGCCGATTTCGGGGAGATCGAACCGTTCCAGACGGAGGTCATTCTTACCGTAAAGCCGCAATGCAAGGGTCTTCATCACAATCCTCTGTGGGGTTGGAACTGGTTATTAGGCTTGAGTTGTTGAACGAAATCGTCAATTATGATGAATTCTATCGAAGGCAGCAAGGGAAAACCATGTTTACGATACTTATTGCGGTCGCAGTCGGGTTAATGGCGGGTGCCGGTTTGGGTTTCAGTCACACGTCAGGGCCTGCCTGGAGCGTCCTGTGGGGCGTGCTCACCGCGCTGGCGGTTCAGGCGGCGGCCGGCTTCTGGTTGAAGCGGAAGGTCGAGGCCGGGATGCAGGGGATCCAGGAAATTCTGCTCACGGGGCAGAAGCGCCTGCAGGTTAAAGTCAATCAGTGGCAGTTGCGCCCTCCTGGGAGTCCGAAGCAGGCACAAATCGAAATCGAGCGCGAGCAGCGGAAGTCGATCGAACAGGCGCTTGAGGCGTCGAAGGGCCTCGAGCGCTGGTGCCGATGGAGTCCGTTGCTCGGCAAACAGATTACGACCTTGCGGATGCAACTCTATTACCAGACCAAGGATTTCAAGAAGGTGGACGAGCTCCTGCCGCGCTGTCTGCTCTTTGAGCCCATGACGGCCGCGATGAAACTGGCCCGGATGTATCAGCTCAAGGATCCGGGGTTGGAAGCTTTTTTTGAGAAGCAGCTCAAACGGAGCCAGCGGTTCGGGCGGGGGGCTGACACGGCGATCTTGTACGCCGCCTATTCCTGGATGCTGGTGCAAAGGGGGGCGGTCGAAGCCGCACATAAAATTCTCATTCGCGGGTGCGAGAAGGCCGAGAACGAGACCCTGAAGCGCAATCGCGACCTCCTGGCAAACAACAAGATCAACCACTTCAACAATGCCGGGTTGGGTGATCTCTGGTACGCGCTCTGCCTGGAAGAACCCAAGGTCAAGACCCAGCGTCAGCGGTTTGCCGGCTCACGGCCATTCTGACCCTGATCCGCGCGCAATCCGTCGTTCTCCGGGCGAATCACGGTTTTTCCGTGACGATAAAGAAACAGGATGCACAGGATTTTCGAGGCCCGACGGAACACTAAAACCTTCTTCAACTTCCCGCCCGCACCGCCTCCTCCCGCTCCCGGAAATACCGGGCTGTCTGACCGACCAGGTGATCGAGCAGCGCCGGGTCGGGCGTGCCGTTCATGGCAGGGTAGGGGTCTCCGCCGGGGCCGAGCGGCTCGGGCGTGACAAAGCACCCGGGCTGGTTGTAGCCGATGCAGTAGAGCGCCATGATCAGCAAAATCATCTTCTTCAGATGTTCGACGACATACTTGAAATTCGCCCACGAGACATCCGGCGGGACCAGGTGGTCGAGACCCGGCACCCAGCCGCCGAGTGCGAGCATCTGCTCGGCGCGGTCGAGCTCACGGTGCATCTCCGACTTCCCCTTGGCCAGGGCGCTCTTGTCGAGCCCGCCCATGATGCCGAGCTTCGGGTACTGTTTGCGGTACGCCACGACGTCGTTGCCAGCCTGGACCTCAAACGGCATGTAGGCATTAACCCCATGGCGCATCATGACGGGGACGAGCTCGTCCACCATGCCATCCGAGTCCACGGAGAGGATCGGAATCTTATGCCGTGCGGCGAAGGCGGCCATGCGATCGTATTCCGGCATCATAAACTCCTCGATCATAGCCATGGAGATCAGGGAGCCCTGCTTGCCCGACATATCCTCCCAAATGTGGATGTGATCGACCTGGATGTGTTTGACGATCTCCTCATACAACGCCAGCCAGAGGTCGGTGTAGGTGCGCATGATGTCGCGGACGAGTTCCGGTTCGTCGTAGAACGTCATGAGGATCTCCTCGGCGCCCATCATGTCGCGCGCCGTGCCGAACATCCCCCACGGAAAGCAACCGAGTTGAACCGGCGCATCGATCATGGCCATGTTGGTGACGAACTGTTTCAGGTCCGTCAGACGTTCTGCGACACGGGGTTGGAGGCGATCCTCTTTGTATTTGGCCCAGTCCGCCGGCGTCTTGATCGGGTAGCTCATGAACTCCGGCATGGACCCGCCGTCGCGGCGGTTGCGCACGACCATGCCGCGCCAGTCCAGGCTGATCACGAACTCTTCCGTCTCCTCAATCACTTTCGGATCAAAGCCGGGGAGCGGCCCCATGTGCGCCGGCGCGCCATGGAAGAACGGCTCAAAGCCGAAATAGCTCCAGGTGTCCAGGTCGGCGATGCCGGACTCCTTCTTCCAGCGTTCGGTCGTCTCGCCCCACGGCGCGAAACCGAGCCACGCTGAGAATGGCGCCCGGTCGGTTTTCTCACAGAGTAAGGTTTTGATGATACGTTCTTTGTTGGTCATGTGTTCTCTCCTTCTTATTGTTCAGAGTTCAGCCCTGCGCGCAAGCGCTCAAGGTCAGTGCGTCGGTGGCGCGATTGATCGCCACCTTCACGAAGCAGCGGCCGTTGCGGCGGATCACGGCGGCGATCTCGCCGCCTTCCACCTTCGGTGTGGCGTCTTCCGGGAAGGGTCCCATCCGCACGGCTTTCACGTGCACCGGTGTGGGCGTACGGAAGTCCAGTCGCAGAGCTTTCTTGGGGCGTAGCGCGGCCGGTGACGCGGATCGCGGCGGCCGCCGTGCGGAGCGGAACCTTGTCGGCCAATGACCAGGCCGGCGGTATGCGAATCGCGCACCACGGGCTTGACCTCCACGCTCGGTTGGTTTCCCAGCACGGCGGCGAGGTCGAGCGACAGCCCGCGGACGGGCATTTCAGGTTCGGACAGCACGGCTATTCTCATGCCTTACTCCTTCCACAAACCGTGCGCGGCAAGCAACTCATCGAGCATGGGGTCAATGATCTCCGCGTCGCCGACCAGCGGATGGTTGAGCAGTGCCTGCTTGAGCAGACGCCGGTCATGTGTCATCGCCGCTTCGACCGTCAGGACCTCGTAGGCCTTCACGGCATGAACTAACCCGCGGAAGGCCAGCGGAATCGGGCCGACCGGGATCGGGGTTGCGCCATTCCTGCCGATCCGGCAAACGACTTCAACGACTTCGTCAGCCTCGATTCCATCCACCGTACCGTGGTTCGGCACGCTGATGGCCAGTTCCTCGCCGGTGTCGTTGTAAATCGCGTCCATGGCCGCAAACGTTACGGCCGAATACCCGCCGCCGCCCCGCTTGCAGAGCGTCTCCGGCTTCTGATCCGCCCCGGGCGCCGCCGCTTCGGCAAAGACCGCCTTTTCGAGTTCCATGATCTGTTGCGCTCGGGTCTTCTCCTGGGCCTGCAGCTTCTTTACCAGCCTGCCACGCCTGAAGTAGTAGTCGAGGTAGCCGATGGGAATCGCGCCGATCTCTACCGCAAACTGGTTGAGCGCATCCGCATCCTTGCCGTGGCGCGACGCCTGGGCGGCCATGCGCTCGATAATCTTGCCGATCACATCCTTCCCGCCGCTGACGATGCGGTGAATGAATCCGAGGTGGTTCAAGCCCACGCAGTAGGCATGCAACCCCGGGTAATCTGCGCCGAAGTCCTTCTTGATTTCCTCGATGATCAGGGGGATGCCCGAGCAGAGGCCGAGAATCCGCGCACCCGTATGACGCGTGACCGCTTCGGTCACAATTCCGCTGGGATTTGTGTAGTTCAGGATGAACGCCTGCGGCGCCACCCGCTCAACCGCCCGGGCAATCTCCAGCATGGCGGGGATGGTCCGCAGGGCCTTGAACATGCCGCCGGGCCCGGTCGTTTCCTGACCGAGAATCCCGTACTTGAGCGGGATGCTCTCGTCCAGCCAGCGCGCATGCATGCCGCCCACGCGAATCTGCGTAATGACGAAATCCGTGCCTTCAAGGGCCTCCTCGAGTCGCGTGCAGGTCTTCACGGCAATGGGCCGCCCATGACGGCGAACCATGCGCCCGGCAAGCCCGGCCATAACGCCGAGTCGCTCCGCATGGATATCGAACAGGCGGAACTCCGCCACGGGGAGCCGCGCCGGGTCGAGCCCCAGAAAGCCATCCATGAGTTCAGGCGTGTACGAACTGCCGGCGCCGATGATTGCAACGGTAATCGATCTATTCACGCATTGCCTCCTGGTCGATCAGAATGAGCGCGTTCCCGCACTCGAATATGAAACTCGCCGGCCACGCCGGATCGAACCCCCGGCACGCATTCAGCCGTTTCACAGCGTCGCGCTTCCCCGCGCCATGAATCAGGAGCGCCACCTGGCGCGACAAACTGCGAATCGATCCCAGCCCGATCGAGACGCCATGCGTGGGCACCTCCTGGAGTCCTTTGAAATCCGGAAAGGTGCCCAGGTTATCGCGACGGGTCGTTTCGGCCAGCGGCACAATGCGACTGACGCTATCCAAGGCACTCCCCGGCGCATTGAAGGCAACATGCCCGTCGGAGGCACCGGTGGCGGTGATGAAGAAGTCGAGCCCCCCCGCTCCCTTCAGGCGCTCATCATAGGCGTGCGGTCGGGCAGGATCAGGAAACCAGATGTGATCCGGCGCAAGGCGACAGGCCGGCGGCACCCCCTGGTTGATCGCGCCGGCGATGTCCACGTTGGCCGCGCGCCAGCAACTGTAGTGCGCGCCGGACGGGCAGTGCCCGAATCCGTCGCCGGCGGGCACCACGTAGTCGTCCATCATCGCGAGCACGACGCCGGAGAGATCGACCCCATCCGCCGCAGCCTTCCGGCCGATCGCCCGGTACGTCGGCATAGGCGTGCGCCCCGTGGGACAGCCCAGCAGATAGGCGCGACCGGCCGACCGCGCCGCCTGCACCCCGTCAAGGATAACCTGGGCGACATAGGCGCCCATCGCGTTCGGCGAACCGAACACCAGAGCGGGCCGCGCCGAATCACCCTGGCCGATGGTCACTTTCCCCGCCGGCGCCACCCGTACCTGCGCATCTGACGTTCCGTCAGTCATGACAAACTCCCTGGAAGAAGCGCGTCGGCGCACAGCCGCCGGCATGAGCGGCCATAATGACGGCGCCGATCGCCGGCGACTTCCCGGGTCGCCTGATCCGGGCGCCGGGGCAATCCCGCAGCACACCCTCAACAATCCGCTTTAGGAACCATTCCGGCGCCGACAGTAGACGCCCGCCGCCGAAGACAACATCCGGGCTCGAAGACCCGGTCTTGCGGACGATCGTTACGGCCGTGCAAACATAGTCGGCAATGGCGCGCTCGACAATGAACTGCGCAGCGGAGTCACCCGCGTCCGCAACCCGCAGCACGGCAGGCAGGATCGCCGCCAGTTGTGGATGGGAGTACTTCCGGAGGAACACGATTTTCCCGTAGTCCTTTTCCTCAGGATGATCCAGACAGGCGAGGATGGCCTCCTTGAGCGGCGACACCGCGACGCGGCCGTCAATCATGCGGGCGACCAGCGTGAGAGCCTCCAGTCGCAGATCATAGAAGCGGCCGGCATCAAGGTTGTCGAAAGGACGCTCCTCGCCGTAGGCGCTTCGATAAGCCGCGGTGAACCCGGTCCCGTGCTGAACAATCGCAGCCGCGGGCGCAGGCGTCGCCCCCCAGAGCGCGGCAATGCCATCGTTCACGAGAATGAAGCGCTCGGGCGCGACGGCCAGCATACGCGACAAGACCCCGTGCTGCCTGATGGTTTCTTCGGGGAAATCCACGCCGTTGAGCCCCAGTCCCAGCCATGCAATGGCATCGGGACGAGCGCCGGCGAGTTCGCACAGATTGTCACGAACCGATTGAAGAACCGCGCAGGACTCGGCCGAGGGCACACCGACGATGGAGGAGGGGCCCGCCTTGCACTCGGCGAGAATCGTCCCGGTCTCGTCGGCCAACGCACCGATGGTCTTGGTGCCGCCACCGTCGATGCCCATGTACAGTCTGTGTAAGGGTTGCTTGATCATATTGTCGGCCTAGACTTCAAATGCTTCAAGATCGCCAGGCAGTTGATCGCGCTCTCCCAGGGGCGGCAGCGCGTGCCTTGCGGATGGCCGTCGGCATAGTACTCAACCCAGGCGCCGGTGGGGTCGAGCAGGTCGAGGGTGCGGCGCGCCAGCGCGCCGGCCTGCGGGTGCCGGATGCGGTCCATGCCGAGCAGCAGGAAGCCGTAGTCGTAGCCGACCGTCCGGCCGCCGGTTTCGCCTGCCTGACTGGGGAGACGCCCAGTGGCGCTCCACGATTGCGCCATGGCAGCGATCTCGCGCTCGACATCCGTGCTGGCGAGCGGGCCGTCGCCGATGAACGTGGGCGTCAGCGCAGACGAGGCGATCCGATAGCGGCGGGGGACGCTGGGCGGCAGGGGGCCCTTGCCAATGCAAGCCGGGCACTGATACCGGCCATTGGCGTCGCGCTCGGACCAGAGGCTGCCGCCGAGTTCCGTGCAACGGCAGCGCTCGCAGACGCCCTGACGGAACCGCGGCGTCAGGGGCGCGCGGGACGGGTCGTTGGCCGTGAGGCGGCCGTCCACCATGAAATGACCATGGAAGGCGGCCTCTGCGGCACCGAGCGCCGCCAGGATCTGATCGCGGCGGCGCGGCGCCCAGCGGCCGCGCCGGGTGACCCAGTTGGCGAAAGCGCGGGTGGAGGCGCAGAAGAGCAGGGTGGCCTCCGCGGAATGATCGCAGAGGCGTTCGCGCGGGAACATGCCGCCGGCCACGTAGGTCTCGTCGCCATTGAAGGGGAGCGCGCCGTCCACCAGGATGTCGAGCTGCTGGTCAATGGCCCACTCGAACATGGGTTGCAGCCGCTCGATGAGGGAGTCGTCACCGGTGGCGGCGAGCCAGTCCGTGGCTTGCCGCACCAGGTAGCCGGTGATCTCGCTGCGGTCCTCCTCGTGGATGTGGAAGGGACGGGTAAAGCCGATCGGCTGGGCGTTGTGGATGGCGCCCTCGACCTGGAAGACGCGCCAGTATCCTTCCAGGATGGCGCGTGCGGCTTCATGCAGCCCCATCTCCAGCAGGCCGCGGAAGACGCCGTACTGATCGCGCACGTAAGCCATGCGATAGTTGTGGCCGGCGAGGACGCTGCCGGTCAGCCCCTGTTGGGCCAGGATCTGCACGGCGGTGCTGTCCACCATCCAGGTCAGGCGCGTCGGATCGAGTTCGCCCGCGGCCGGCAGGGGATGCATGGGGGCCAGGAGTTCGGCCCAATGACGCCGCGTCCGATCCAGCAGGCCATTCCAGCCTGCGGTGGCTGCCCATTCGCTGGCCTGCGTCGCTTCCTGCAAAGAGCCGGCCGCGGCGAAGGTCAGCAGCGAGTCGCCGGCCGCGAGTTGCACGGCGATGGCGTTGCCGTCCGCGGCGGTCAGCGTGGCGGACCCGTTGGCGGAAATCAGGCAGTACCCGGCGTCCGTCAGGGGGTAGTCCCAATAATACGGACGTCCGCGGGGAAAGAAGAGCATCCGGGTGGCCGGGTTCGTGGAGGCGAAATGGCGTGCTTTCTCATCGGAGGGTCGGATGATCAAGGTCACCGTCTGCCGGCAGCGGCAATGTCGCGCCAGCAGGGCGTGGCCGGCCACAGCGAGGTCCGTGAACTCGGCCACCTCGTTCTGCGCATCCGCGATGCGATAGTGCCAAATCGCCGTGCCCGGCTCACGCCAGGCGCGGCAGGTCAGGCCGTTGTCCGCCAGGGTCAAGGAGCCCCAGCTCGGACCGGAGTAGGGCGGGCCGAAGATGTTGAACAGATTGGGGCCGCAGCCGTATGCGGCGATCTGCCCGTTGCCGACGACGTGGACGCTGCCATCGTCGTTGTCGGGGCCGTTCCAGATGCGTTCGTGGTGGGTCATGGTCTTCTCCAGTTTATGGGACATATGGGACGTAGGCGACGTATGGCGGCAACATCTGTGGCATACGTCCCATTTGTCTCATCCGTCCCATTTCCGCTCTTCTTCATGCCGGTCTTGTTCCTTTGCAGTCGGGGTAGGCCGAGCAGCCCCAGAACGGCTGGCCGGCGTTGCGGCCCTGCCGGGCTGTGCGCTTGCGCATCGGTTTCTGGCACAGCGGGCAATCGGCCGATTCAGGGGAATCGGGGGGTGTTGCAGGCTGTGGATCGCGTGCCGCAAGCCGCGCGCGGGTCATGCGCTCGCGAATGCCGCCCTCCTTGAGAAAAGCCTGTTCCAATTCACGGATCTGTTGATCGAGTAGATAGGCGGTTTGGGTGCAGATGCACACCATGACGTTGCCCACCACCTCGGGATTGTCGCTCTCCACATGCGTCCGATACGTCTCATAGGTCGCCTCATTCGTGCCCAGGGCTCGCATCGCCAGCATGCGCGGATCGGACTTGTCCCAAATGGACAAACCACGCAGACGCAGAAAGTCCTTGTAGTCTTCGAGAAGCTCGCCAATGCTGGCGCGGGCCACGTTGGTCAGGTGGATTTCCGTCTGCTTCGATGTGGCCGATGCCAGGCTGCCCTCGACGATGTTCTGTTTGCCGGACCGGGCCGACTGTTCCATCTGGTCGCGCGTGCGCGATCCCATGCGTACCCAGCGTTTGGCCAGATAGTAGGTGGCCAGAAAGACAATGAGCGACTTCTGGTAGCCGTGCAGCTTTTCATAGCCACCGTGCGGCGGAATGAACCCATCGCTCATAGACATTTTCTCCTAACCCGCCAGCCTCTATGCCTCCGGGACACCCTTATGCGCCGGGAAGTGTTTCAGGATCACGAGCGGTTCGCAGAGGCTATGATTCTCGACCTTCACACCCTTGCGGCCGGCCGGGGCGCTGACGAAGAACTCGTCGGCGCTGGTTTGGCCGAAGCGCAGCATGGTGGCCGCCTCGGTCTGCTGCCCGCCGAACTGGCCGTGCCCCTGGATGACGATGCAACCGTAGGCGCCGGCGTCCTTGATCATGGCCGAGGCGCCGGGCTCCACGGTCAGCTCCTTGGCGGCCACGTATGGGTTGCCGTAGGTGATCCACTTTTCTTCCCACCCCTTACCGGAGCCTGCGGGGAGTGGCGGACGGTAGAACGTTTTCTTATAGTGCGGGTCTACGTTCTTCTTCCAGTCCATCAGGCTCAGCACGTAGTCGACGTCCATCTTCTTGTCATCCGGGCAGTTCTCGACGAGGAAATCGTGCGGATAGACTTCGCCAGCGGCGATGTTCTCGTAGACCGAGTTGACATCGGCATTCCACTGCGGCTCGTAGGTCAGGACGGAGCCCGGCGCGTGCACCACGCCCGGCGGCGTGTACCAGCCGGTGCCCAGCTCAATGCGGTAGGCGCGGGAGAGCTCGGTAATCCGGTTGTCGCCTTTGGTGTACTGCAGCAGGCGCTCGCGAACCTGGTCCTTGGTCACATCCGGATCAAAGCCAAAATAGGTGACCGGAAACGTGCCGAGGTGGTTGTTCAACTGCGGGGGGAAGTAGTAGCCCTCGGGTTTGCCCAGGCGCCCAACGCGCGCCGCGGCCTCGAAGCTCAGGTGCAAGTGATGGAAAAGCGGTTCACCGAAGTCGAAGAACTTCGAGTACATCGGCCAGCCGCCGTGTTTCTTCATGAGCACCTCGCCGACCAGCTCGGCGCCCAGCGCCTCCTGCGCGTCGCGCAGTGAGAACTTCCCGGCAATGTCGCCCGACGGCGGCAGCACATAGCTCAGCCCTTCGTCGGCCGGCGCCTGCGGGCCGTTCATGCAGGTGATGACCGACGAGAACCAGCGTTCTTTGATCGCGCCACGCTCGGTGCCCAGTGCGAAGTAATCATCCGGGTGCAGGCGCAGCCGGCGTCCCGGCGCGCTGAAGCGGCGCGGCACAAAGATCGGGATCAGCCGCAGAATGCCTTTGTTCTGCTTCATGGCCTGACGGATTCTTGCAGGTGTGGTCATGGGCATCTCCTTCTCTTGTATGGGATTGTGCACGCATGCGTGCCACTGTATAAAACGATATATCTCCCTGTCAAGCCATCTGCGAAATTGGACTTCGCCATGTAACTTTCCGCTTGCCTGCGCCCAGCTTTATCGATTTCCCGTCCGGCAGCAGCAAGGAGCCCACCGTTCCTTTCGGCAACGTCACCTCAAACACCAGCTTCACACCTTCGCGCCGCCATGCGGACCGGATCATACCAGCCGGTGCGCGATGCCAGGCGCTGACCGAATCGAGCCCGGCCACCGGGTGCGGCCGCAACGTAACGTGACCGAAGCCTGGCCGTTCCGGGTTTGGAACGATGCCGGCAAAATACTGGTAAAAACAGGCGCTGATATCCCCGAACATGATGTGATTCTGTGAATCGGTGTTATTCCAGTTCTCACGCAGGGTCGTAGCGCCATGCTGCAGCCAGTTGGCCCAACCGGGGAAGTCCGGCTGGGTGAACAGCCGGAACGCCAAATCCGGCCGGCCATGCTCGGCCAGCACGCGCGGCACATACTTGGCGCCAAGAATTCCGAAATCGACTTTGCCGCCGTTCCGCTCCACCGCTTCGGCCAGCCGGTTCACCGCCGCCTGCCGCTGATCGGCCTCCACCAGTCCCTGATAGACCGCGCAGGCGAGCGCCGTCATCTGGCCATCTGCATAGATGCCTTTGCCGCGATAAAACTTGGCGTTGAACGCGCGGCGGATCCGCGCGGCAAGGACCTGGTATCCGGCAGCCTCCTTCTTGCGGCCGGTCAGCGTCGCAAAACGGGCCAGCAGACAGACGTCGGCATAATAGTAGCCCGTGGACGTCAGCTCGGACGGCGCCGAATCCTTGACCGCGCACCAGTCGCCCAGTCCGAAATAGACCATGTCGTCCACCGCCAGCGTACCGAGATACGCGACGTACCTTGCCATGGCCGGGTAGTGCCGGTCGATGAGCGTGTGATCGCCAGTGTAGAGATAGATATACCATGGGATCAAGATCAGCACACTGTCCCAGGCGGGACCGGATCCCCAGTTGTAGCCCCAGCCGGCGCAGGGCACAATGGCCGGCAGTTGTCCGTTCGGACGCTGACAATCGACGATGCTGTCGATCCACTGACTGTACGCGGGACCTGCCGCATAGTTCCAAAGCCCGGTTTCCGCCGCAAGATGCGCATCGCCGGTCCAACCGTTCTTCTCGCGGTGCGGGCAATCGGTCGGAAAGCCCATGAAGTTGCTGGTATAGGCCTGTTTTGTGCACGCCTGGAGCCGGTTGAGCGTCTCACTGGACGACTCGAATCCGCCCGCCTCATCGAACGCGGTGTGCACCACGCGCCCGCTGATGTTGCCCAAGGTCGGCTCGCAGGGCAAACCTTCCACGCGCACAAACTGGAAGCCATGGTACGTGAAGCCCGGCTCCCAGATCTCATCGCCCTCTCCTTTCAGGATATACCGGTCCGTCTGGAACTCACCGCTCTTCATGAACCGATCCATGCCAGCGATATCAATATCGCCTTCAGCATTGATTCGCTCGGAATAGCGCAGCACGATTTCGGTTCCAGCCGGGCCCCTGACCCGAAGCTGCGCCCAACCCGCGATGTTCTGTCCCAGATCGTAGATGGCGGCGCCTGGCGCTATTTTCCGCACCGATACCGGCGTTATGGTCCGTACGACACGGCAGGGCGGCGCAGCCTGCGGCTCGAGCAGGCCACCCGGCCCCGGCACGATCGCCACCGGGTCCCAACTGCTGTCGTCGTAGCCTGGCTTGTCCCAGCCTGGCCGTTCGGCGCGCGCATCGTAGCGCTCGCCGTTGCGCAGGCCATCGAACCGGACCGGTCCCTCGGCCACGCGCCACGTTCCGTCGGAAACCAGCAGGAACGTTGCACCCGACTTGAACTGCACCTCCAGCTCAAGAATCAGCTTCGGATAGTCGCGCCATGGCGCCTTGTCGAAATTCCAGATCTCCGGCGTATGGCAATTGTACCAGCCGTTCCCAAGCGTTACGCCCATGGCATTGGCGCCGGCGCACAACAGCTTCGTGACATCATGCGTGACGTATCGCACCCGCCGGTCGTACTGCGAAAACACCGGATCCAGCACATTTTCGCCCACACGCCGGCCATTGATATGCGCTACGTAATAGCCCAGCCCGCAGATGCGCAGGGTCGCCTGCCGGATCCCACGGTCCAACGTGAACGCCCTGCGGTACAACGGGGCCGGCACCACGTCGCTCGTGGAATTAAACAGGCTCAGATGGCGCCCTATCCACTGCGCCGTCCAGACGCGCGGCGCGATGGTGCGCGCGCCTGCTCCGCCATCCCGGCTCCTGCTCACGCGCGTCTTATTCGTCCCGACAACTTCAGTCTGTCTTGTTTTTGCCTTCATGATTTGTGCTCGCCTCTCTGGTTTTCTTCCTACGGTTGCCATCGATCGGGAGTCGAGGTCACGTCTCAACGGCGTGACCTTGTTTCTGGAGGGTGCGACCGCTAAAGAGATAACTGAATAACCGCCCGCCCGCCTATAGACCCAACTTCACCGGACTTTGCCCGTGCGCCTCCAGCTCTCCCAGCCATGTCGCAACGGCGGTGCGTTGGGCATCCGGGCCGCAATCATACATGAGGAGCATCGTTTTGGAGGAAGGAATCTCATCGGCCAGGTAGGGATTGCCAAAGGCCGTGATCACTAGGTTCCGGGCGCCCGGCAGGACGGAGTTCCAGAACTGGAACGCCAGAGGCCCCACCATCCGCACTGTTCCGGCCAGGCAATGCGGCACGATCTTCACATTCACGAAGACCGCCTCGTAGTCGTCGTTGCGGGCCAGGGCCATGTCGTTGCAGGCGTGGTCCACCACCAGTCCGCGGCGGCGCAGTTCCTCATCCACAACCGTCAAATCGCGGTAGCGCTCGCCCTGATCCTGCCCCAGCCCGCTGCCGCTGTCGTACTTCAGGGTGATCGTCAGCACCTTCGCGCCCGGCTGCAGCCGCAGCGGCACGAGGCCGTACATATTGCGCGACAGCGTGGCCGCCTGGTCCGCGATGGCGCGGGAGGCCGTCTGGTAGCCAGCCAGTTCCTCGGCCGTCACGGCTGGTACCGGCCGCCGCGTCTCCAGCGAACCGAGCCGCGCCTTCATCGTCAGCACGCGTCTCACGGCATCATGCAACCGCGCCTCGGTGATAACCCCCGTCTCCACCGCGCGCTTCAAGGCCGGGAAGTCGCGCTCCGGTTCGCAGAAGAGCACCACATCCGAACCCGCGGCGACATTCCGCACCGCCAGTTCGTCCGCCTTTACATGGGAGCCGATGCCGATCATGGGGATCGCATCCGAGACCAGGCAGCCGCGGAACCCGAGTTCCTGCTTGAGGAAATCAATCTGCAGGCGCCGGCTGAGCGTGGCCGGGATCCCGCCGACAAATCCTTCGCCCGGATCAACGCACGGCAGGGCAATGTGGCCGGCCATAATGCTCATGACATCCTCGCGAATCACGCGCTTCCAGACCTTGCCATAGGTTTTCCGCCACTTGGCCAGGGAGAACGAATTGACCGAGGTGCAGATGTGCTGGTCGCGGTCGTCGACGCCGTCACCGGGAAAGTGCTTGGCCGTGGCAGCCATCAGGTCGTCGCGCTGCATGCCGCGAATCACGGCTGCGGCCAGGCGCGCCACGCGCTCCGGATCGTCGCCAAAGGAGCGCACGTTGGTGACAGGGTTCATGCGGTTGTAGTTGATGTCTGCGACCGGACTGTAGGACCACTGTACGCCGACGGCCGCGCCCTGTCGGGCCGCAGCCCGCCCCATGGTTTCGGCGAGCGCCTCGTCATTAGCCGCGCCCACAGCCATCTGGAAGGGAAACTCGATGCCGTCCGGAATCGCCGGCCCGGCGCCGTGTTCCAGATCGGACGCAATGAGCACCGGCACCGGCGTGCGCCGATCGAGTTCCGCGGTCAGCGCGCTGATTTGAGCTGACGACCAATCGTAAACAAAGAGCGAACCGAGATGGAACTGCTCCGTGGTCTCGATGATCCGCGCCGGATCATTCCGCAAGGCCGGCGTCAGCACATCCCAGCAGAGCAGTTGCCCGATCTTTTCATCCAATGTCATGCGCTGCAGACGAGCATCCGCCGCGCGTTCCAGTTTCTTCCACGTTGCTGTATTCATTTTGTCGCTTCCTTTCCTGCCACCGCGCCCCAGATCGCCTCGGCAATGGCTGCCATGCCAGCGTCGCCGGGATGGCCGGCCACACCGTCGTGCGAAAACTTCCGCTCCGACCGCGCATAGTTCTTCGGATCGGCCCCCAGCCGACTGATATCCACAAAGGTCCCCCCCAACTCCCCGCAGACCTGCTTCAGAATGCCGTCCTTAACTCCATCCGGCCAGAAACTGCTGCGCACGTAGATTGCGGGCGAGCCACTCCCTTTCACGAGAGTCAGCAACTCCTTCACGGCGGCCTTGAAGCGATCCTGCTCCTCCTGCGTGGCCAGTTTCGGCACATTCTCGGCAATGCAGAGGATCACCGTATCCGCCTTGAACTCGGCCGACTCCTTGAACTGGGTCGCGATCGGATAGGTGGCATACTCCCGCTCGAAGTCGGCGGCATTCTCGATCCGGGCCTCCGGCGCCTTTCCCCCGGCCGCCTCGGTGAAGCGCTTGAGCAGCAGATGGACATAGTCCTTCTCCTGCGTACTGGCGGCCATGCCAAAGTTGTTGGTCCAGCCGATCTCCGGCTTCGGCGGGTGCAGCGTGATGCTGTTGCCGAGGAAGAGGATCCTGCCAGAAAAAACTGGTTTGGCAGCGCTCGCAACGGCGTCTCCGCGTATCGCCTTCTTGACGGCCCGCAGTTGCACCATCGTGTCCTCCGCGATCTTCCCGTTGTTGTACAAGGCGCAATTGTAAGCATAAACGCCCTGGTTACTGATGACGTTCCGGATGTAGGAGATGACCCGATCCGTGGCATACCGGGGCTTGATGACGCCGGGCTTTACATGCACCCAGTTCGGATCATCCGTGGCATCGCAAGCGAACCACTGCGTGCCGCCTTCGCCGGCAAACCTGGATGCCGGCAGCCAGTTGTTCTCCAATCCGTCTTCACCAGCCTGGAAGTCCGAGATGCCTTTACCCCAGTCACACCCCCAGAACTTCCAGCGGAAGTTGAAGGCAACAATACGATTCGTGTTCCCAGATCGCAGCTTCGCCGCATACTTCGCAAAGTCGAACTTGGCCCCCCAGTTTCTGACGTCCGCAGGCAATCTTGGATCATTGTCATAACAGTGGTCCAACCACCATCCCGCGAGTCTGTCCCCGTATCGGTTGCCGATTTCCTCAGTCAGCTCATAGTGCTTTTGCACAAACCAAGCCTTATCCGTAGCCCATTTTGATCCGTCGTGCCAATCCGTTTCCTCTTTTGTCGCATGCATATTCCAGTAGAACATCATGCGAATGCCCTTGGCATTGAGCGCCGCATACATGTCGGCATACAGATCCCGCTGGGTGGTGGTATGCCCCGGGCAGATACTGTCCATGACCGCGCTGGGGAACGCCAGCTCGTGTCGCTCGTGAATGATCGTAAAGATCACGAATTTGGCGCCGGCTTCATCGACCTGGTTCGCGAAAGCATTGACATCGAACTCGTTGACCGCGGTGTAGTAGTCCTTCTTGCTGCCGTCGGCATTAACGCTCATGCTGCCCCAATGGCAGAACAACCCATAGCCCGCATCCTTGAACCAATCCGTACGTGCCCCATCGCCGGCATGGACGAGCGTACTCGCACCGATTGTCGCCATAATGATCATCCTCCTGATGCTTGAACGTGTCGTGTGCATAACTGATGAACTCCTTCTCGTTAATAGATCCCGATTGTCTTCATATCTGCCTCATTTCCGTTCCTGCACAGCCTTCCAGATCGCCTCGGCGATAGCCGCCATGCCGGCGTCGCCGGGATGGCCGGCCACACCGTCGTGCGAAAACTTCCGCTCCGACCTCGCATAGTTCTTCGGATCGGACCCCAGCCGACTGATATCCACAAAGGTCCCGCCCAATTCCGTACAAACCTGTCTCAGAATACCATCTTTGACACGATCTGGCCAGAAGCCACTACGCACGTAGATCGCGGGGGAAACATTCCCCTTCACAAAGGTCAGTAACTCCTTCACGGCGGCCTGGAACTGGTCCTGCTCCGCCTGCGTGGACAATCCCGGCACATTCTCAGAAATGCAGAGGATCACCGTATCCGCCTTAAACTCGGCCGACTCCTTGAACTGGGTCGTGATCGGATAGGTGGCGTACTGCCGCTCGAAGTCGGCAACATTCACAGTCGTCTCGATCCGCGCCTCCGGCGCCTTGCCGTCGCCCGCCGCTGTGAAGCGTTGCAGCAACAGGTGGACATAGTCCTTCTCCTGCGCACTGGCCGCCATGCCGCAGTTGTTGGTCCAGTCGATCTCCGGCTTCGGCGGATGAAAGGTGATACTGTTGCCAAGGAAGAGAATCCTTCTGCCAGCCGGGTTGGTGGCGCCTATCGAAACATCGCCGGTCTGGACGCGAGCACTCGCTCCGATACTCGCCACAGTTGCGAGATCGGCGAGAAACGCCATCGTCTGACGGATCGCATCGGCGCGGTCTCTGCCGTTTACGGCAAAGAGCATGCCCGTTTTCCCGGCGAGCCGCCGGATGAAATCCATGTCTTCAGGCCCGCACTGCCGCGTCCAGATGGCGCGGTTCTTCTCTAGGGTCGCGGCGATCTTCTCGAAATCGTTGTGGCTGGGCTGGGCGTCACAACCGATGAAACCGTCGGTCTTGGCAATCGCATCGAAGTGCCCATCGTACCGCATGCAGCAGTGGTACATAATCATCCGGCCGTACTCCCGCGAGAGACGGTTGTTGTACGGCATAAAGAATTCCTCCCATATCGCGGGTGAAACCGTCACCATGCAGTCGTCGCCGATGAAAATCCCGCGCTGAAAGAATGGGGTCGAAAAGGACGTGTGGGTTCTGCCCCATCGTCCAATGTAGGTCTCTTGGATGTTGTACCACTCGATGATGGATTCGGTGACCAGGTCCAAAAGGTAGTGCACGGCCTCAGGCGCGGTGTAGATGGCTTCGAGCATGTCCTCGTAATGCCAAATGCTGGTGGCGATGCTCCACGGCCCCGCCGTGTCGCAGGGAGAGAGGATGACCTCGCCCCGGGTCGCTTGGTTGTAGTATTGGATGCGATCGAGGATTTGCGGACAGATCCCAGCCCGAAAGAGGTCGGGCTTCTTCAAGCGCATGACTTCCTCGGGAGTATGCACCGCCGCTTCGAAGGCGGGCTGCAAGCCTTCGCGCAGCATCATCTGTGAGCCGAAGGCCGTGGCCAGGGGTGCGGTACCGAAATGAATCAGGTCAAACGCCGGGACGTTAGCGAGCACATGCCCCACTTCGACGCTCGCTTCCAGGCACTCAATCTGATGCCGCACGGACTCGATCTGGCAAAACACGTCGAACTCCGGATCGTTCACACGCCGAACGGCCTCCGAGAAATATCCGAAGTCCTTGATCTTGCCGATCGAAGAGTCAAACTCGTACGGCCAGTTGATGGAGATGACCGGGTTCGTCAAGTCGTAGTCTCGGTTCCAGAGCTTTCGCACGATGTTGCGTTGCCTGGCGACGAGTTCCCAGGGCGTCTTCGGAATGTCAAACATTGCTGTTTTCACTCTGTTCCTCCTGTTGGTATGTGAGCAATAGTACGCCAATGAGCATCGGAATGTCCATGATTGGAATTACGAACGGTGTTGGGTTTATCAGCAAATGTAAGCCTCCATATAGGGCTTCAGTTGCTCAATTTCGAGCCGCCAGGTACGCGAATGATTGAGGCAATACCGTAGCCAACGGATGAATTGGAGGCTGCGTTCGGTCGCTCGTGACCAACTGGTTACCAGTGAGTTTGGCGTCCGGCCTGCTGCGACAATCTCCTGTTCCATCTGCTGGCGTCTCGCCTCTCTTTTCTTATCCACTTTCTCATCTCGCACACCTTCGGATGTTTCAATTTCACGTTCGAGCATGAGCATGAGATTCCGGGTCATGCAGACAAATTGCGCCTGCTGGCATTTCGCCTCGGGCGTAGTCGCCCACGTCTTGATGACGCCCAGTTTGTTTTTCTTTTCATCGAATGCCTTCTCAATGTCCCAGCGCATTTTGTACATCAGCGCAATCAGGCCGGGCGGCAGTGTGAATTCGCTGGTCAGAAATGCGTAGACGGTGCCACTACAGGGGTCCTGATAGGTGACTCTACGCATCATGCAACCGCTGAATGTGCCAACTATTCGTCGCGTAGAACGCCTGCGTTCCTCGGATCAGCCCGGTCCCACGCGGGCAAGCCCAGTGTCTGCGCGGCGGAATTTTCCTTCT
>Ga0268277_1000758_pt1 | contig 24756 bp, 30 predicted proteins | sample saktaG_5_FD_190132 | JGI IMG/M metagenome (GOLD analysis project Ga0268277, IMG submission 190132) | Saline water microbial communities from Sakinaw Lake, British Columbia, Canada - sak_2010_1_5_50m | ecosystem: Environmental > Aquatic > Non-marine Saline and Alkaline > Saline ...
CTTTTTTTGGAAGTTTTTTCCAAAGCTGTGTTTTGTTAAGTTCTCCTGAATGTTCTTCTATTGCTTTTTCTATCATAAGAACTGTTTGAAGTGTCGGGCTTCTTACAAAAGGATTTTTTGATTTTAGCATATTTTACAATATATCAATTGATATATAAAGGTTTTGTTGGAAAATTATTTAAACCAAGAATCATATTTTTAATTATGCCTCAAGATAAAATAAAGGGTCTCAAGGAACAAATTAAAAAAGAAGAGAATAACAATTTGAAAGAAATGTGGAAACATATGAATTTTTGGAATAGAATTATTTATATTTTAGGTTGTTTTGTTATAATTTGGTTAGCTTATCAATTTGGGCAGATTCTTGTTGGTGGTTTAATTAAATAATTGGGATTTGTTTTCTTAAATATTGAGTTGAGGAACTCTTACTTGAAAATAATTGTTAATACCGATAAAATAATTGTTGTTATTGCTAAAAACCAAGTAGCCCACACTAATTTTTTATTTGATTGAATATTTTTATACCCAATCCAAAGAACAATATTTCTATCATCTGCCCGTTCAGAAATTAATCCATTAGATTTTTCTAAATCTTTTTGTTCTTTCTTTTTTATATCTTTTCCTGCCATATTTAAAAAATTTGCAAAATCCATTTTATCTCATCCTCCGCAACTTCTTCCCCCCAAACTTTTTCATCATCTTCTGCATTTGTTTTTGAGAAAATCCTTGTGACATGTCCATATCTTCTACTCCACCTTTCATCATTTCTTGAAGCATTTCATATTGTTTGAGCAAAGCACGAATATCTGAGCCATTTACACCAGCACCTTTTGCAATTCTTGAAATTCGTGAAGTTTGTTTTTTTAAAAGCTCAGGATTTTCTTTTTCTTCAACAGTCATTGATTTTAAAATGTGTTCCCATTTTTTCACTTTTTCTTCTTGAGCACCTAAAAGATTTTCGGGAATTTTTGCATTTCCTAAACTAGGAATCATTCCTTTAATTTTATCAAAACCCCCAAGAGAACTCATTGATTTAACTTGTTCAATAACATCTTCTAAACTTAGTTTTCCTTCTTGCAACTTTTTTTGAAGTTTTTCTTGTTCATCTTCTTTAGTGACTGATTTAATTTTCTCAATTAAAGTTTGCAAATCGCCCATTCCTAATAATCTTGATAAAAAAGATTGTGGATTAAATTCTTCTAAGTCATTTATTTTTTCACCTGTTGCAATAAAATAAACAGGTGCTTTAGTTTCTGCACATGCTGTCAAAGCCCCGCCAGCCTTTGCTGTTGAATCCATTCGTGTTATTATCACACCAGAGATTTTCAAAGCTTGTTGAAATTCTTGAGATTGTTTTTTAGCAGCTTGGCCAATATCTGCAGGCATAATTAAAATTGTTTCTGTTGGAGAAATTGTTTTTCCTAAGTCTTTTATTTCTTTTATTAATTCTTTATCTAAAGTATGACGCCCAGCAGTGTCTATTAAAACTAAGTCGTATTTTTTCAAATCTTTTTCATATTTTTTCCAAATTTTCAAAGCGTTTTTTTCTTTTGATTCTATAAAAATAGTTAAGTTGTTTTTTTCAGCTAATTGTTTAAGTTGTTCAGATGCAGCAGGTCGATGAACATCTAAGCCAACAAGTGCAACTTTTTTACCTCGCTTTGCAAAATAGTTTCCAAGTTTTGCAATTGTTGTTGTTTTTCCTGCCCCGTATAAACCTAAGAGCATTATTTTATTTTGTTTTGAATTTAATTTTAATTGTTTGTGTTCTCCAAGAATTTTTACAAGTTCGTCATGAAGTAATTTGATAACATGTTCTTTTTTTTCAATTTCTTTTATTCTTTCATCAAAAGCTGATTTTCGTATTTTGTCGCTTATTTCTTTGACAAGAGAAATATTTACATCTGCTTCAATCAATGCTCTTTGCAAGTCTCGAATAATTGAGTCAACAAGGTTTTTGTCAAGAAATATAGCATTTGCTATTTTATTTGTTGCTTTCCTAAGTACTTCGCCTAATCTTTCTAACATGTTTTATAAAGAAAAAGAAAGGTTATTAAATTTTGGGTTTTTTTAAAAAATTTAATCATTACCATAACTTTCTGAGTCTCTCTTTGGCAGCTTCTCTTACCACAAAAAAATCATCCTTTTTAATTATTTTGTTTAAAATTTCTTCTGAATTTAATTTCTCAGTGGCAATCGTTCTCACATCATAATCCTCAGCAGACATAGCCACATTTTCTAAGAGAGATTCAGAAGTGAGTTTTTGTGTAGAGACTATTCTAACATAACCGCTTTTATCATTCTTGGCGAGATATGCCAAAACTTTTTGAGTATCAGAATCTTTAGGATCGAGTTTTTCGATAGCTGCCCATCTTATGTATTGGTGTTCGGAGTTTTTAGCCATTTTTATTAAAATGCCTTTATTAAACTCAGGTGCTTGTTTATCCAATTTATCTTCAGGATAAACAGTACATGACTTAGCTTTAATTGCCCAATTAGTTTCCCAGCCAATTTTAGAAAGAGGGACAATGCCTTCTATTCTTTCTAAAGGAACAGAAAAGTATTTGAATCCATCTAAAATCATTTCTGGAAAAGCTGGTAAAGTATGTATAAGAAATGGATGACCCCAAACGAAAAGTAAATCATGTAATGAAAAATGTGATGGATTTTTGGAATAGTAATCATTATTGATCTGTTTTTTAGAATCGTTTTTAAAAAAGTAATTAAGATCGTTTTGGAAGGAGAAAAGGTAATACTTATGAAAAAGTTTGTCTGTTGGTAAGCCTATTTTTTTGGCAGATGATTTAATTATTCTTGTTTCTATATTTTCTAATTTCATAAAATAATTTAGAGAGCCCTATTTAAAAACTTTTCTCTTGTTACCTTTTTGTAGTTTATACAATTAAAGGATTTTTAAGAGTTAATAAGTTTTCGGGTTTATTATTTTTTGTTGATTTAAAAATAATTTTTCTTTATCAAAGAATTTGTAAATTTAATTAAATCTTCAGCGTAATATTTTGAATATGCTTCCCATTTGTCTCCAATTCCACTATAGATAGTGGCTATTCCATCATTGATTGTTAATCCACTTGCAAATACAGTTTCTTCAACATATCCATTTTCTGGAAGAAGCTCTCGATAATCTTTTCTTGTTTCTAATATGTCTGAATTTCTAAAATTTTTCCAAGGTTGTTCTGCATCCATCATCATTATTTTTGTTACATATTCATTTTTGTTTTTTTCAATCTTTCTTGTTTCATGGTATGCTGCCAACCATTTATTACCTATTTTTATTGGGGGAGTTCCAGATCCTGTTGTTGGGCCGTTTTCAGGAGTTAATCTGTGTTCTTGCCCCCAATGAATTAAATCAGGAGAATAGGAAATCCAGATTCCTGCCTCGCTTATTTCATGAAAAGCATTAGGTCTTATGAAAGCTGCATAAATTTTTCCCCCTTTTTTTATAATGCTTGTTTCTGAAGGACTAGAGATTTTTTCTGGAAAAAATATTACATCTTTAACACCTGTGATTATTGGGCGAGGAGTATTATTTTTTGAAAGTGTTTCATAATTTTTGAAATCCTTTGTCATTAATGCCATGGTTGAAACTCCAAATTTTCTGTGCGGAACAACATAAGTCAATAAAAAATTTCCATCTTCAAAAGGAGTAATCCTTACATCTTCTATACCAAATCTATCAAATTCATATGTAGGATAAATTGCTGGTTTTTGTTGCCTTTCAATTATATTCCCTTTTGAATCAAGTTTTAATAACATTGGGAGAGAAATGTGTTTCATTCTATATCTTGGTTCTTGGTTTTCCCCACCAGGGATAGTTACATCTTTTTCTGTTTCTTTTATTATTCTTTTTGGATAACTATCAAATTTTATTTCTAATTTTTTATTTTTTTTATCGGGAATTTTAAAATAAGGCAATTTGATTTTATTTGGGTTATCTTGAATTGGGGTTTGTGCAACCCTTACTAAAAGCCAATTTTCTAAAGTTCCATTTTTATTTTTTATTTCAATTGCTCCAGCATTAAAGGTTCCAACTATTTCAAGGTTTGGTGATGTTGGGAAATAGTCTTCAGGGCTGGCTATAACTTTTCTTTCAAGTGGTTTTGGTCGGTTGTCTTCCATTGCAAAATATAGTCTTTTCAAAGTTTTTAATAGTTTGTTATTGAGAAATTATACACTATTTTTGTTGTTAGAATTGAGGGAAGAGGGAAGGGGGTTATTGAGATTTGGTTTTTAGTTAGAAGAATTATAATTCCGAAAAGTTTAAATGAAATCAAATCTATATTTAATAAATGGTTTGTCAAATTTGTGGGGAGAAATCTGGATTTTTCCCAATATGCCGAGAATGTAATTCGTTAAAAGAAAAAGGAGAAGTTACAAAATGTGAAGAATGCGGTATTTGGAAAAAAGGAGATAAACCTTTGTGTCGTGAATGTTGGTTAAAAGAGAAAAAAGAAAAAGAAAAATCATTGCCTAATTACAAAGCTCCTGAAAGTGAAAAAGAAGAAACAAGTTTCAGATCAAAATTTAAAGCAAGTATTCGGGCTGAAGATGGACATATGGTTCGGTCAAGAGCTGAAAAAATAATTGATGATTGGTTATATAATAAAGGAATTGCGCATGCCTATGAAAGGCGTGTCCCAATTGAGGAAGAAGTATATTGTGATTTTTTCATTAAAATTGGTCAAAAAGTTTGGATTGAATTTTGGGGGCTTGAAGAAGAAAAGTATCTTAAAAGAAAAGAACTAAAAAAACAATTTTATAAAAAACATGATAAACATTTAATTGAATTAAATAGTAAAGATATTGATAATCTTGATGATATTTTGCCTATAAAATTAAGACCTTTTTTGCCACCAACATTTAGTTTTGATTAATCTTTACAACCCCAACTTCTCAATAAATTTCTCTTTATCAAAAGTTTCAATAGCATCATAAACTTGTCCTGTTCCAAGATAGAGAATTGGTTTTTTTGTAACATAGCCCACACTCAATGCTGTGCCACCTTTTTCATCTATGTCTGCTTTTGTTAAAATAATTCCGTCGATTCCAATTGCCCAGTCAAAACTTTTTATTTGTTCTATTGCGTCGTTTCCTGTTATGCTTTCTCCGATAAAAAGTTTTAAATCAGGTTTGCAAACTTTTGAAATTTTTTCAATTTCTTTTAAAAGGTTTTTCTCTGTGTGCATTCGTCCAGCAGTGTCTATTAAAACGCAGTTGATGAAATTCTTTTTTGCATATTTTATTGCATCAAATCCAACAGAAGCAGGATCTGAACCATATTCATGGGAAATAACTTTTATTCCTATTTTTTCTCCATGTTCTTTTATTTGTTCAATTGATGCTGCACGGAAAGTGTCTGCAGCTGCAAGAACACAAGACAATCCTTTTTTCTTCAATGAATCTGCAATTTTTGCAATTGTTGTTGTTTTTCCTGTTCCATTGATTCCACAGAATAAAATAACATAGGGCTCTTTGGATTGGTCTTGAATTTTTTCTTTAACTTTTTCAACAACATCAAAAGGTTCTATTAAAATTTCTTCAATAATTTCTTTGAAAGCATCTTTTATTTCTGATTCTACTTCTTTTTTTAAAAATTCTTTTCCAATTATTTTCTCTTTTAAATCTTGAACCATTTTTTCAGCAACTTCAAAAGCAACATTGTTTTCCAAAAGTAACATTTTTAATTCTTCTTCATAAACTTCAAATTCTTTTTCAGAAATTTTTATTGTTTTGAATTTTTTGAAAATGCCTTTTTTTTCTAATTCAAAATCTTCTTTTAATTTTTTTAAGTTGGGTTCAATCTTGTGTGTTGCAGTATTAAATTTTGTTGGCAAAAGTTTTTCTTTAACAGAACCTTCTGCTTTTTCAGAAACTTTTTTTGTCCAATTTCTTAATTTTTCTTTTAGTTTTGAGAACATGTTTTTGAAAAGAAGCTTATGTTTATAACATTTTTCTTTTAACAAAAGTATTTTAAATGTAAAAACTATTTTTTTATATAGTAAATAAAAAAAAGGAGGTAAAAATGGCTAAATGGACAGGATGGCTTGCTGCTGTTGGTGGATTGTTAGCAATAATCGCACAATGGACTGGTGGAGCTGAAATGGCTTTGCTTTGGATTGGTGGATTGTTAGCAATTGTGTTTGGACTTTGGGGTGCTCTTGCAGGTAAATAAAACCTCTTTATTTTTATCTTTTTTATCTTTTAATTCATTTTTTAGAGAATATAAATTCTTATAAATACGAAATACTTTTCATTTTTATGAAAGCAAATTTTGGGAATAAAATTTTCATGTTTCCTTTACAAGTTCAGGAAAAAGCAAATTTTGGGAATAAAATTTTCATGTTTCCTTTACAAGTTCAGGAAAAAGCAAATTTTGGAAATAAAATTTTCATGTTTCCTTTACAAGTTCAGGAAAAAGAAAAATCAAGGATTTTTCATTCACTTATCTTTTCAATTAAATTAAAAAAGAAATTCAAATGAAAGGAGTATTTGTGATTCTTGATGGGATAGGAGATTTACCGTGTTCACAATTAAATGGAGGAACTCCATTAGAAGTTGCAAAAACACCTAACTTAAATTTTTTAGCTACAAGAGGGGATATGGGATATGTAGACCCGGTTCGTCCAGGTTTTATTCCAGAATCAGATGAAGCAATTGTTTCTTTATTTGGAAATGATTTAATTTCAAGTACACGAGGGCAATTAGAAGCAAGAGGGGTAAAAGGGTTGAAAGTTACACGCGGGGATTTAGCTTTAAGAGTAAATTTTGCAACTATTGATTCTTTGAAAAATAAAAACATTATTGATAGGCGGGCTGGAAGAACTTTAACAACAGAAGAAGCAGGAGTTTTAGCAAAAGCAGTTAATAAGATTAAAATGCCTTGTAAATTTGTGCTTGAGCCAACAATTCAACATAGGGCTGTTTTGATTTTCCGTGGAGGTTTTTCTGATAATTTTATTGGAAATGATTTAACATATATTCAAGGATTAAATAAATCTTCAGAAAAAGTTATTTTGTGCAAACCAATGGATGACGAGGAGAATACTCTTTATACTGTGAATTTAGTTAATGAATTTTTAGAAAAAGCCCACAAAGTTTTAGATTCTCATCCTGTGAATATTGAAAGAAAAAAGAGGGGTTTGCTCCCTGCAAATTATTTGCTTGTTCGTGGTGCAGGAATTGAAATCCCAAAATTAAAACTTTATAAAAAATGGTTGTCTGTGGCATATATGCCTTTGGAAAAAGGTTTTTCAGAATTATGTGGGATGAAAGTTTTTTCTTTTGATTATCCTAAACTGACTGGTTTAGATTCGTATGCAAATTTACATGAAGGTTTAAAAAAAGCTTGTAAGTTTGCTATTAGAACTTTGAAATGGAATTATAAAAATTTTGAATATGCATATATTCATTTAAAAGAAACAGATTTACCAGGTCATGATAATAAACCCCTTGAGAAAAAAGCAATGTTAGAATATATTGATAAAACTTTTTTTAAATTTTTGAGAAAGTTTGCACCTTCGAAAAAAATTCAGGTTCTTGTAACTGCCGACCATTCAACACCTTGCAAACTTAAAGCACATTCTGCAGACCCGGTTCCTGTTCTTTGGTATAATGATTTACCTCCGAAAGAACAAAAGTTTTGTGAGAAAACCGCACGAAAAGGAACTCTTGGTAGAATTGGAGGAAAGCAATTGTTGAAGAAAGTTAAGTTTGTAAAATAAATAATTTAAATTTACTTTTTTAATTTTTTAAGAAGTTTGTTATTGTTTTCTAATTTTTTTTCTAATCCTTCAAAATTATTATCTAATTGGTGAAAATATGCTGTGGAAAAATCATGGAATAATTTTCCTACACTATATAATGCTATTGATAATCCCAAAGCTCCAGCAGTTCTTTTAAAATTTCCTTGCTGTATTTCTTGTTGATGAAAAATTAAGTTTGTCATGACAAGATAAAAAGAACTCATTTTACACGCACTTCCTATTAAATTCATCATAGAATATCTAATGCTATCCATTTCTTTCTAAAGTTTTCTCTCTTTATAAAAATTTATGTAATTAATTGATTGTTTCTAACCCTTATCTTCTATTATAGTAATGATTAAAAATGGTTTTAGATTGGTTATTTTATGATAGTTTTAGATATTGAAACAAGCGGGCTCGATTTTGTTAAATGTGGGATTTGGCAAGTTGGGGCAGTAGATTTAATAACTGGGGAAGAGTTTTTAGAAGAAGCAAAATTAGATGATAATGAACAAATCTTGGATTCTAATTCTCCTAATGACAAACCTGTTTTAGAAGTTATAGGGAAGACTGAGAAAGAATTAAGAGATTTAAAAAAACAAACACAAAAAGAGTTGTTAATGAATTTTTTTAAATGGATTGAAACAAAAAAAATAAAAAATTTTATTTGCCAAAACCCTCAGTTTGACGTTTCTTTTATTTTAACAAAAGCAAGAAAATATAATTTAAAAGTTCCTTTTCATCACAGGTGCTTTGATACACATTCAATAGCACAAACTAAATTTTATGAATTAAATAAAAAGTTTTTGATTGGAAAAGAGCATAGCCAAATGAATCTGGCAAAGGTTTTGGAACTTTGTGGAATAGAAGATAATAGAAAGGTACATAATGCTCTTGAAGATGCTAAATTAACTGCAGAATGTTTTAGTCGGCTTGTTTATGGCAAGAGGCTATTTTCTGAATTTGATAAATTTGAAGTTCCAGATTATTTAAAATGATAACATACAATGAAATTTATGAAGCTGCCAGAAAAGAAAGATATGCTGATAAATTACAACCTTTGCCTAAAAATTTTGCAAAAGAAGTTGCAAGTTATTTAGATGAAAAAAAGCAAATGGCTTTGAAAAAAGATGATGATTTTTCAGATGTTATTATGAAAACTAAAAAGCAACTTGAAAATGCACAGACTTCTTTTAAGGAAATTATTCGTAGGAGAAGAAAAAAAATTTTGACATTGGTTTTAGTTGCAGCTGAAACAGGAATTTCTAAACAAGATTTTGAAAATATGCTTGAAATTGAAAAACAACTTTTTGAAAATCTTATGAAAAATATAGAAATTTCTGATAAACAATTAAATGAAGTTTTGAATGGTTCAAAACAAATAAAAGAAAATAAAAATTTAATGATTTGTTTTAAAGAAGATGTTGATTCTTTTGTTGGGTTAACTGGAGATTCTGTTGGTCCTTTTGAAAAAGGTCAAATCGCAAATCTTCCGAAGGAAATTGCACAAATTTTAATTGATGGAAACCAAGCTGAATTAATGGAAAAATAATTCTTTTTATTACAATAAAGTTTATAACTCGGGATTTATTTATTTTCTTTTTCTTATTTTTTATTGCATCTTGGAAAGCTTATTTTTAACAAAAATATTATAAACTTGCTTTTTTTATTTGATTTATGGAACTCAAAGAACTTAAACCAAAAATCAGAAGAATTTTGAAAAAGCATGGTATAGTAAGAGCAGGAATTTTTGGAAGTTATGCAAGGGGGGAACAAAAGAAAAATAGTGATATTGATATTTTAGTACAAACTTCAAAACCAATGGGTTTTGCATTTATGGGAATAGAATTAGAACTTGAAGATAAATTAGGAATAAAAGTAGATTTGTTTACTTATAAATCAATTCATCCTCTTTTAAAAAAATATATTTTATCTGATGAGGTAAAAATAATATGAGAAAAGAACCTTTAATTTTCCTTAACCATATTTTAGAAAGCATAAGGAATATAGAAGAATATTCTAAGGGGTTAACAAAAGAGAAATTAACGAGGAACATAAAAGTTCAGGATGCAATAATAAGAAGAATAGAAATTATTGGTGAAGCAATAAAAAGTTTGCCAACGAATTTTATTAAAAAATATTCTGAAGTGCCTTGGAAAGAAATAGCTGGGACAAGAGATAAATTAATTCATGGTTATTTTGGAGTTGATTTAGATATTGTTTGGAAAATTGTTAGAGAAGATATATCTCAGTTAAAGAAAATGGTGCAAGGTATTTTAATAAAAGAGAGCAAGTGAAATTTTATTTCATAACTAAAACTATTTATTTATTTTCTTTTTCTTATTTTTTCATTTCATCTTGAAAAGCTATTTTTCTTTTTGAATACATATTCGAAACATTTATATAGTGTAATGAATTGGTATTCATAACTAAATAAGGAGAAAAATAAAAATGCCACAAGGAGATAGAACAGGTCCAAGAGGACAAGGCCCTAAAACAGGAAGACAGCTTGGGGATTGCGAAGATGCAAAACCAGTTGAAGGAAATTTTGGAAGAGGGTTTGGTCGAGGAATGGGAAACCGTTTTTGCCCAAGATGGGGTTTTGGTAGGTTTGGAGCTCGAAATTTTCAATCTGTTCAGTTTACTGAAACTGATACCCTAAAGGGCACAAGTGAAAAGAAAATTTTAGAACAAGAACTTAAAGAATTGGACTTGGATAAAAAAGAAATAGAGAAAAGATTAAAAGAACTAAAAGCTTAAATTGAAAATGCCAAAAGCAAATTTAAAATTTCCATAGTCTTTTTTAGGAGTAAAAATGCCTAGACCAATAAGATGTAGGCGAATTCAACATATGCCTTCTGCAACTTACTTTAAGCCGGCTGGAGTAAGAATGATAGATTTACAAGAAATTGTGCTTAATGTTGATGAATATGAAGCTGTTCGATTAGTTGATCTTGAAGAAGTTGAACAGCTTAAAGCAGCTGAAAGTATGAAAATTTCTCAGCCAACTTTTTCACGTTTATTGAAAAGTGGGAGGAAAAAAATTGCAGAAGCTTTAGTAAAAGGCAAGGCAATAAAAATACAAGGAGGTAATTTTAAAATGGTTAATTCAATGAGGAAAGGTTTAGGACGAAGATTTATTTCAGGAGGAAGAGGAAGAATGGGTGGAACAGCAGAAGGCCCTGGAGGAATTTGTAAATGCCCTAATTGTGGACATGAAGAAAAACAAATTAGAGGAGAACCTTGTGTAAATAAAAAATGTCCTAAGTGTGGTAAAAAAATGGGTAGGAATTAAAGTGAATTTTAAATTAAAAGAATCTTTTTTAAAAGCAGGAAGAGCTTTAGGAAAAGTTTTTCCTATGATTTTAGGAACTATTTTACTTGTAAGTTTGATTTCTGCATTAATTCCAGAATCTTTTTATTTATCTGTTTTTAATAAAAATATATTTTTTGATTCAATTGTTGGAAGTTTAATTGGAAGTGTTTCTGCAGGAAATCCTATAACCAGTTATATTTTTGGAGGAGAAATGTTAAATCAAGGTGTTGGTTTGATTGCTGTCACAGCATTCTTAGTTTCATGGGTAACTGTTGGTTTAATACAACTTCCAGCAGAATCTTTAATCCTTAATAAGAAATTTGCAATTATAAGAAATTTAAGTTCTTTTGTTTTTGCAATTGTTGTTGCTGTTTTAACAGTTTTAATTTTAGGAGTATTAAAATGAAACTAAGAAATAAACTAAAACAGCTTTCTGCTTCATGGTATTTTTTAGGGATAATAATTGTAATTTATTTTTTACTTTTTATTTTTAAACAAAAGATTTATTTGGATAGCTTAAGTTTTTTCAGCCAAATTATTTACAAAGTAATTCCTATTTTTATTTTAGTTTTTATTTTAATGGGTTTTGTTAATTATTTTATAACTCCAGAATTTATAATGAAACATTTAAAAGAAAGAGGTATTAAAAAATGGTTTTATGTTATTGCAGGGGGAATTTTGTCGACAGGACCAATTTATATGTGGTATCCTCTTTTATCAGATTTAAAAAATAAAGGTTTGAATTATGGGCTTATTTCTTGTTTTTTATATAATCGTGCAATTAAAATTCCTTTGTTACCTTTGGCAATTATTTATTTTAATTGGCAATATGTTTTAATTTTAACTTTTGTAATGATTTTTGTTTCTGTTATTCAAGGAATTTTAATAAATAAGTTAATGAAATAAAAAAGTTTTTAAATGATTACCTATTCATAATAAAATGAAAAGAAGTACAAGGTTAATTACAATAGTTTTTGCAATAATATTTATTTTAATTGTTTTATTTTTTGTTGGTGATATAAAAGAAAATGAAAAAATTAATGGATTATTACTTCTTTCTGAAAATACAGGGGATATTACAGGATATTATAAATGGGAATTTGAGATGGATAAAAGGAATATAACCGGAATTATAAAACCTAAAAAATCTGTTTTAGAATCGAATCAAGAATATTTTCTCGGATTATCTGAGAAAAATTATGAAATTGCTACTGGTTATGGGGATGCTTATTTTTGGAATATGTCTTATGAGGATCAGTATAATATTATGAAAGATTATTCTCAATCTGCCGAGGAAATTTTGGGAAAACCAATTAAAATTTTTACTTCTAAATATTTTGCTTATGATGAAAATACTTTAAAGGCAGCAGATGCATTAGGAATAGAGTATCTTTTAGCTAGGGGAACTGAGGGAATACGTTCAGTAATCTACAAACCAGAAGAATATAATGTTAAAATTATTTCTGTTTCGAATTTAGAATTTGGAGAAATGGGCAAAGGTTCTTTATGTGATACTAGTCTATATGCAAGAGGTTCAACTGCAGAAGAGTTCAATGAAATTCTTAAAGATAGTTTAGATAAAAGTCCAGATAGTATGATTTTAGTTTCTCATGTATATATTGGAGGAACAACTGTGGATTGGTGGAGGGCATATGAAAATGCATTAAATTCAGATAAAATAGAATGGAAGAGTTTTGAGGAATGGGTTAAAGATGTAACAATTATTGAACTTCCAATAGAGGAAATTCCAATGAATACAGAGGTAAAATATTTGACCCCTAATCCAGCAGTTCCTTTGAGTGAACTTGAACTTTTACCTGAATTAAAATATAAAAATAAAATAATTGTATTTCATAATGGGCAGGGATCAATGTGTTTAGAATTTTTAGATTTTGCAGAATCTATTGATTATGAAGTTGAAGAGCATTTTACAACTGATGATGATTTTTACCTTAAATTAAATTCCTATAAAAATGATTTTCAAAAAAGTCAAGGAGTTTCGGATAATTTTGGTTATTATCCAATTATTTTTGTTGAGAATACAACTTATTCTGGTTTTAATGAAGAAATAAAGGAGGAAATACTAAGGTTAATTTCTTAAATTAAAAAATGAAAATTGCAATTGCTTCTGATGGAAAAGAGAAAAATAGTGAGATAAGTTCTCGTGGTGCTCGAGCACCTTTTTATCTGGTTTTTGAGAAAGAGAAATTAATTGAAATTATAAAAAATCCTTTTGCTGTAGGTGGAGGAGGGGCTGGTTGGAGTGTTGTACATATGTTGGCAGATAAAAAAATTAATTTGGTTATTGCTGGGAGAGTTGGGCCTAATATGAAAGCGGCATTAAAAGAAAAAAATTGAAATTTAAAGAAGCCTCTGGAAAAGTGAAAGATTTTGTAAGGGGATAAATTTATTAATCAGTTTTTGTTTTTTATTTTATGGAAAAGAGCAGATTGATTACAGGAATTATAATGGTTTTTCTTGGATGTTTTTTAATTTTTCTTGGGACTTTTAAAAAAATTTATCCTACTTTAATTTATGGGGTTCCTATTTTTGTTATTGGTGTGATAATTTTTTTTAATTCCTCTGAAGATAAAATTGAAGAAATAAAGAAAATAAAAGGAGGTAAAAATGAAAGATAAAATTTTGGTTACAACAATAGAACAAGTTCCTGGTAAAAAAGTTGTAAGCGTTTTAGGTATTGTAAAGGGAAGCACTGTCCGTGCAAGAAATATTGGACGAGACATTGGTGCTGGTTTTAAGAGTATGATTGGTGGTGAAATAAAAACTTATACTGAAATGGCAAATCATGCACGAGACGAAGCATTTAATAGAATGGTGAATCAAGCAATTGAAGTGGGTGCTAACGCAATTGTAGGAGTTCGATTTATGACTTCAATGATAATGCAAGGTGCTTCTGAAATGCTTGCTTTTGGAACAGCTGTGGTTTTGAAGTGAAGGGGTTAAATTTGGGGGAGATTCATTAAAAGCAATAAAAATAAATAGTGTGCAAGAATAATTAGTTAATGGTATCTTTTCTTACAAAATTTAAACAAAAGATAAAATATTTTTTTAAATTAATTAAGAATACCAGAAAAGATCAAGAAATAGTTTCTAGTTCAGAAAGAGAAATTTATGAAAATCTCCAAGAAGAACATAAGAAGATTATCCAAAAAAGAGAAAAAGAAAAACCAATTAAAAAGATTAATGAAGAAAAACCACAATTTCAAAAACTTCTTGAAGATTTAGAAACAAATAGGTGGGAGATTATTAAACAAAAGGAATATGATTTTCCAAAAATTGAAAGAGGAAAGGATTGCATAAAATGCAAATTAAAAGGGATAACATTTCTTTTAGATGAAAAAGGTTATAATTTTTTTAATGAAAAGTTTATTATTTCTTCTTATGGCAAAGTTACAATTAAAGATAATTATCTTGCACTAAAACAAGACAATAGTTTTTCATATTTTCACAGGTGGTTTATGCAGGAAGAAGTAAAAGATTTTTGTGCAAAAAATGATTGTGATCCAAAAGAGGTTTATGTGCATCATATTGATTTAACAAAAACAAACAATAAGAAAGAAAATCTAAAAGTTATGTTTATAGAAGACCATAAGAAATTGCATCATAGGGAAAGGTTTAATGGATCTGATGAGAAATTTGAAGAGTGGTATGAAGATAATATTTTTTAAGGTTAAATCAAAAGCCTTTAGATAGTTACTTTTGAGTAAAAAGCCTCAAGAGAGATTTGAACTCCCGACCTACTGATTGCTTTGTGAAATCACGAAGCATTGAAATCTTGATTTCAACGTACAAGTCAGCCGCTCTACCACTGAGCTATTGAGGCATTAATTATCAAATTAAAATTCACTTTTAAATTTTCCTATAATTTCATTTTTCTTGAATTTATTTGTAATAAAATTTATAAACGAGTGCATTCTTTAATATTTATGAATTGGGATTATTTGGCGGATTTTTGGATGGAAAAGGTTCAATAATAATCAAACCACCAAGACTAAGATTATATATTTCTAATACAAACAAAGAGATATTAGATGAAATAAAAGAATTTGTGGGCTGTGGGAAGGTCTATGAGGTTAATATGAAAAATAAAAAGAAGAACTGGAAAAAACAATATGGGTGGGCTATTTGCTCCCACACGGATGTGTTAATAATCTTAAAAAATTTGAAGAATAAATTAATTATAAAAAAAGAACTTTGTGAAAAAGCTATTAATTATATTGAAAATAAAAGATGGCAAAAATTTTACCTCTCAAGAGAAGAACTTATAAAATATAAAAAACTAAAGTCCAGTAGGAAAATAGCAAAAGAATTGGGGGTAAGTCAGTTTTCTGTATTAAAATACTTAAAGAAATATAACTTGTTTGATAATTAGTAAACTATTCAATTGTCATTTTTTTCAACTTTTAAAATTCTTATGTCACAGAATGAAAGAGGGTATATTTTTTTTAATTTTAAGCTCAAGGGTTTTTGGATGGAATTTTTTAAAAGGTCTTCAAATATTGTTTCTATTTTTTTGTCTTTCGCATAGTTTATTAATTCTTCATGAGCTTTTTCTCTAAGTGCTTTACGAACAGCACGCGAAACTTTTCTTCTTGTAACTAAAAAAGGTTTTATTCTAATTTGTCCATCTTTGCATTTTGTAGAAAAAGAATCTTCCACATAATTTGTTCCTTTTCTTACCATTCTTTTCAAAAAGTAAGGCATGATTTGAACTTTTATTGGAATTGTTTTTATTTCTTCTGCTTCAACTTTTGTTTTTAATTGGATGATAGTCCCTTTTCCTTTAAGAATTCTTGTTAAATCATAGTTTATTATTCTTCCATCAAGTTCCTTAAGTGCATAAGCTTGTAGTTGTGTTGTTTTATTTATTAAAGGAATTTCAACATCAAAGAACTTTTTTTTACCTTTTGCTTTAGCCATTGAAAACAACCTTGCGGTTTTTTTCGATTTTCCCTCTAAGTGCGGATAATACCCTGAAGGGCATTAAGCAATTTTTTAAATTGCCTCCGACGAAAATCGCACATTTATTTATTTGAGTTTTCATTTTATTCTTGTAAGACCTTTCCTGCTCTTTGGCCTTTTTTTTGATATTTAGACTTTCCACATTCTTTGCAAGTATACATTAGGTTGGTTTTTTTAGTTGTTTTTGATTTTCTTTTGAATTTAGTTACAGCTGGTTTTGAACCCCACTTTCCCTTGTTTCCAATTCCAACACCTAATCCACGAAGTTTTGCTCTTGCAATACCACCCCGTTTTAAGGTTCCTCTTTTTCCACCTGTTCCAACTACTTTAATTTTTTGCTCTGTTTTTTTATTACAATAAGGGCAAAATCTATTTGTAACTTTGGGTATCTTCATATTGAGAAAAGAGAATTTGGGTTTTTAAAGATTTGGTGTTTGGGGACTTCAAAATAAAGCAAATCTTTAAATATAATCCTTGCTTTTTTAAAAAATGAAAAAGAGAATGAGGGAAGTTTTGGTTTTTATTTTGTATTTAATTTTTGCAACATATTTTGTAAATTATCCTCTTCATTTTTTGAATATTCCTGAGTTTTTTTTAAGGTTTGAACCTTGGATAATTTTTATTGGTGGGATTTTGATTTTGCTGGGCGGAATTGAATATCTTAGAGCAAGAAAAAAGAAAAAAGAATTACTTCTTTCTAAGTAATAGAATAAACAAATATTTATATATTTAATTTTGCTGTTTTATTTATGAAATTTAAAAGAGGACAAGTGACTATTTTTATCATAGTTGCGATTGTAATTGTTGCTGCTGTTGCAGTTTATTTTTTAGTTGGTTCTTCTCTTAAAATTTCTAAACTTTCGCCAACTTTTGAACCAATTTATAATAATTTTTTAAATTGTATTGAAGAAGACACCTTGGTTGGAATTGATATTATCGAAAGTCAAGCAGGTTATATTTATTTACCTGAATTTGAGTCAGGTTCAAGTTACATGCCTTTTGGTTCGCAGTTGAACTTTTTAGGAAATCCTATTCCTTACTGGTATTATGTTTCTGGGAATAATATTCAAAAAGAGCAAATTCCTTCCAAATCTCAAATAGAAGAACAAATTGAAAAGTTCCTTGAGAGTAAAGCAGATACTTGTTTGTATGATGCATATTATTTGCAAGGTTTTGAAATAAAATTAGGAGAACCTACTTTTGATATTAAAGTTGAAGAAACAAATGTTAAAATTAAATTAGATAGGGATTTATCTATTTCTTTTGGAGAAGAAACTGCTTTAATTAAAAACCATGAACTTACAGTTAATTCTAATTTAGGAAAATTATACGAGTCTGCAAAAAAAGTTTATGATTTTGAACAAGAAGAATTATTTTTAGAAAAATATGGAATTGATAATTTGCGACTTTATGCACCTGTTGATGGTGTTGAGATTTCTTGTTCACCTAAAACATGGATTGCAGATGAAATTTTCAATGAGCTTCAAGAAGCAATTGAAACAAATACTTTGGCTTTGAAATCCAGTGGAAGAATAGATGATTATTTTGTTGTTGAATTGCCTACTGATTCTGAAGTTCGCTTTATTAATTCAAGAAACTGGGCAAATGCTTTTGAAGTTACACCAACAAAAGAAAATGTTTTAATTGCAGAACCTGTTGGAAACCAACCAGGATTAAATGTTTTAGGTTTTTGTTATGTTCCTTATCATTTTGTTTATGATGTTTCATACCCTGTTTTAGTTCAAGTTATTGAAGATGAAGAAGTTTTTCAATTTCCTATGGCAATAGTTATTCAAGCAAATAACCCAAGAAAATCTTTAGATGCAAAAGCAGGAATTGTAAACTCCCCTGAATTATGCAAATATCAAAACACATTTGTAAAAGTAAGCACTTATGATACTTCTTTAAATCCTATTGAATCTGAAATTTCATATGAATGTTTGTCAGAAAGTTGCAAGATTGGATTTACAGAATCTGGAATTCTTGAAAAAGAATTTCCTCAATGTGTAAATGGGTATGTTGTTGTTGAAGCTAATGGTTATGAAAAAACAAGGTATTTATATTCTACAACTGAATCAGGAAGTGTAAATATTATTTTGGATAAGTTGTACAATTTAAATGTTGAATTAGATTTGGATAATCTTTTGTTCAATGGTAAGGCAATAATTAATTTTGTCGGGGAATCTGATTCTAAAACAATTATTTATCCTGAACAAAAATTAGTAGAATTAAGTGAAGAGGAATATGAAATTCAAGTTTATATTTATCAAGATTCTTCTTTGAAATTAGAAGCTACAACAAAAGAGCAATGTGTTGAAATTCCTTCTACTGGTTTTGGGGGGTTGATTGGCTTTACAAAAGAAAAATGTTTTAATGTTGAATTTCCAGCACAAATTATTTCACAAGCTTTATCTGGAGGGGGGAAAACAAATTATTACATTTTAGAATCTGAATTAAAAAATATGAACACTATTCAAATAAATGCAGAAAGTTTGCCAAGTCCAAATTCCCTTGAGCAACTTCAAGATAATTACTTTTTATTTGAAGATAAAACTTTGGGACTTGAATTTAAATGATAAATAAAAAAGGAGGCAAAAGCATATGAAGAAAAAAACAAAGAAAAAGCTTGATTTAATCTTATGGGTATTAGGGTTAATTGCTATGGCTTTGTTAGTTTGGGGGATTGTAGATATTTTAATTTAATATGGAAGGAGATTTGATAACTTGGTATGGAAATGTCTTAAATTTTGTAATTTTAATTTATTTAGTTTTAAATACATTAAACACAACTTGCTTTAGTGCATCACAATCTTTAATTGCTGCATTTGGATTAATGGTTTCAATTTTAATCCATTTTAGAAATTTAATCAAAGATTAAAATGAAAAAAATAAATAAAAAATTAAAATTTGCATTGGTTTTCTTAATTGGAATTTTGTTTGCTTTTAATTTTGTGTCTGCATTAGATTCTTACGCTCGTTCAAATCCTCAATATACTTCTTTTGATTATACTGGTTCTGGAGATTTTGAAAATTTTAATTCTGAAATGTGTAAAGAAGGTCAAGATTTTATTATCCAAGTTTCTCCTTTTGGTTGCACACCAGCAGTGGTTCGAAGTGATTTGCTTGAAGAACAAAATGTTCCTGTTTTTTGCCAATTATCTGCAACACAAATAAATCCTCTGATTAAGGTTGAAGCAATTGAAAGTATTTCTTTTACAAATAAAGAGATTTCCCAAGGAGTTTCAGGAGTAAGCTTCCATCCTTCTCGGGCAGCATTAAGTGTTAATCAAAATATTAATTTCCAACCTATTTTAGATAATATTGGATATGTGGTTATAAATTTAAAGCAAAATAAAAATGAATCTTCAATGCCTGATTTTGTTGAAGGAAACCTAACAGCAAGAATAAGTTATGATATTATCAATGCATATGGAATTGGAGAAGCAAGTTTTTATCTTCCTGAAATGGAAGATTCTGATTGGGCAAGCAAATTTGTTCAATATGGTTTTTGGGATGGTCGAGGATATTTAAGGGCAGAATCTGTTGGAAGTGATCAAGCAACAATTTCTATTTATTCTGATAGAACAACTTCTTCTGGATTAAACTCGGGAAATGAAAAGCAAAAAGTTTCAACAGTAACTTTGAGAAAAGGCGAAACTTCTCCAAGAGTTTATCTTCCTAATTTTGATTATTGTTTAGGAAATTTTAATTTAAGATTAAACTATTTAGAAGCTCCAAATACAAGAGCAAGATTAAATATAAACGGGCAGATTGTCGAAGTTGTCGAAGATGAAAAATTTTTAGAAAATCATTGTTGGGCAACAAATATAGAAAAGCAAGGTCTTGTTCAAAAAGCAGATATTCATTGTAATGAAGATGAAGGAAAGAAAATTTTTAATTTTGTTATTAGTCCAAAAATAAACTTAAGTATAAATGGAACAATTAAAGAAGTAAATGTTGGAGATTATTTATTTCCTTATGGGGATGAGAAATATGTTTATCTTGCATATGCTGGAACCCTTAATGATTCAACGCGTCTTGAAGATTTAGAATTATATTTTGCTGCTATTCCTGAAAATAAAAAAAGTTTAACAGGAGATGAAATAAAAGATGCTTCAAAATTAGTTAATGCATATCATTTTAATGGAAAGGAAAAAGAGTCTATTCTGGGTTTTATTGGGGGTGTTGGGAAATCACTTATTGGTTCAGCAACTAATTTTTATAAGTTTTTGGTTAAAGGAGATTCTTTTGATGGGTTTTCATATAAAGAAGGGCAAAAAAAAGTATTTGGAGAAGAAATTAAAATAATTGGTTTTGCAGGACCTAAAGATGCTGTGCTTTCTGAAAAAGCAAAAGAGTATTATCAGAATGCTTTAGAAGATTATGATTCTCTTGAAAAAGGTTTTGCAGGTGAAGATTTTGATGAATCTGGTTTAGAAATATATGGTGAAAATGCACTTTACGAAAAAATAAATCTTGCAGAATCACTTGGTCAGAAAAAAACAATGGTTGAATTTTGTAAGGAGTTTGAAGAAAATTATCCTAATTCTAAAAAACCAGTTTCAGTTAAATGTAATAATGCTTATCGACTTTCAAGTTCAACTTCTCAAGAAATGAGTGTTTTGATTAATAATCGAGTAAAAACAATTTCTTTAGAAAATATTTATGAACCAAGTAAAAAAGAATTTAGTGCAGAAATTTTAATTAGAAAATCAGACGGGACTTCTGAAACAATTACCCTCGGGAAAAATCAAATTGTCTATTTAAATCAAACTTCAAATGATTTTATTCAATTGGTTTCTCTTGAACAAGATTCTGCAACTTTGAAAGTTTCAATTAAAAAAGAAAATATGCAAGGAGCTATCGATAAGATTTCAGGAGATGAACGAACTTTGAAAAAAGATATCCCAAATAGTTTTTCAAGTTCATATAATTTTGTTTTAAAAGAAGTTAATCTTAAACAATCTGCAAAAGTTTCTGTTATCTCTAATATTAATAATGCTTGGACAGAATCTGATTTTAGTTTTAAAGTTGGAATTGAAAAGCGAAGTGATTTGTTTAAACTTTCTCCTGAAAAGACAAAAGATGTTATAAAATCTTTAAATAAAAATATTAAGCAATGGGAAGAAATTTCTAATAATTTAAATATTGTTGTTGAAAGAATGAAAACTGCTTGTTTAGGAACAGGAATAGCACTTAATATAAAAAATCTTTGGAATAATAGAAAAGGACTTGGAATTGCAAGATACAATGTTATGAGAAATTCTGGAGGATGGTATGAAAAATGCACAGATATTGTAAATGATAAATCAAATAAGATTACAAGTATTGAACAATGTTTTTTAGATAATGTAAAAGAGATTGAAAAAGATGTTGATAAAATGTATGAAGTTTTAAACACTCAAAATGATAATATAAAAAATATTCAAGCAGAATATACAACTAAAAAACTTTTTTCTGAAAATGTTGTAAATACAACTGCTTTTGTTGAAAAGTATTCTAAACAAGTTATTGAAGGGTTAACAAAGTCAAATACGCTGTTGGTTTTAAATCCAAGAAATTCAGAAGAGAAAATCACAATAGATGAAATGTTGAATTCTTTATCTTCAGATGCTTGGGAAAAAAATGTTTATACAATTGAACAATTGCGAGATATTGAACTTTATACAAATATTTTGAATAGTGATTCAAGTGCTGAACTTAAGAAAATGGCTAATGAAAATTTGTATTATATTTTTAGGGATATTAAGGAGAATTCAGAAGATTTTGAAGAATCGCAAAAAGCTAAACAAGAATCAGAAAAAAATGGAATCAATACAAATTTTTCACCATATACTTCTAAAAATAAAAAATCTGAAATTTATGAGGGTGCTATAGCACCAGATGATAAAGGAATAATTAAGAAAGGGGATGAAATTCAAGGAATTAGTTTCGAGCATGTTCAATATTATGTTATTTTAAAAGATGCTGGTGATAACAAATATACAATTAAGAATGTTACACTTCTTGATGGGACTTTAACAGATTTGGATAATAAGATTAAAAATTCATATTCTTATTTTGAAAAATTCAATGAACTCACATATAAAAATGAAATTAAAAATCCAGAAGTAGAATATTATGAAACAGAACCTTATGTAGGTCTTCCTGCGATTGTGCCATTTGATTTAAAAGAAGGTTGGTATGCTGCAACAACTGCAACACTTCCTGTATTTGGAGGAATTAAAGCATATGATGATTCTGGAAGAGTTTCAAGTTTTTGGTTATGCAATGTTGGTGAAAATGGAATTATTGAATTTAATTCTGGAACTGAACCAGATGACCGTCAAATGATTAATTTAGGAACAGGTCAAACATATAATCAGTTTGCAGGATTAAGTTCTTCTAAAACAACTAAATTAGTTAATGAAGCTGTCCAAGCTATTTATGATGCTTCAAATCAACATAAATCAGGAATTTCTAAAGCAAGAATTAATGGGCAAAATATTCCTGTTGGAAGTCCTGCTGTAAGTATTCCAGATATTCAATGCCAAGATTTTATGTCTGTAAGAGATTGTCAGATTTTGTTTAATGTTTGTGACCCTGTGATTTGTCCTTCAAGCAGGTGTGATTTTGGAGGATCTTATCCTGTAAAAGATGTTGTTCAATCTGGAATTATTGGAAGTATTGCATTATGTTTGCCAAATGCTAAAGAAGGAATTTATATTCCAATTTGTTTGACTGGTGTTAAAGCAGGTTTAGATAGTTTATTATCTGTTGAAACATCTTATAGAGATTGTTTACAAAAAAGTTTGGAAACAGGAGAGATGATTGGAATTTGTGATGAAATACATAGTATTTATTTATGTGAATTTTTATGGAAACAAACACTTCCTTTAGCAAAATTAGCAATCCCAAAATTAATGGGGTTGGTAATGGGGCAAAGTAGTTCTCATGGGGGAGGAGAATATTTAGGTGTTGCAGATGCTTGGAGTAATTCTGAAAAAGCAATAAATTATTTTACACAATATTATGCTGAAAATAGTTTTAAGGCATTTCAATTAAGGTCCACAGAACAAGTAGGGACAGAAGTTTGTAAAGTTGCGATTTCAGCAAGTTATCCTGGGGGGGGCAATTTTTTTAATTCACTTATTAAAGCAGATTCTCCTTTTCAATTTAATGGGAATTTTGAAGAAATATCTTTTACAACAGCAACAAATCCGCCTATTTCACAATATAAAGTTTATTATCATATTTATGCTGGTCAAGATTCTGGTGCTTATTATCAAGTTTATTTAAAGAGTGGTTCTGAAAGTTCATATTATCAAGACACTGCTGTAAGAAGACCTGTTGCTTCAGGTTATATTGCAAGAGGAGATTATGCTTCTCAAACAGAAGATTTCACAGCACCGTCTGGTTATAAGCAAATGTGTATTGTTGTGAATGGGCAAGAAGAATGCGGGTTCCAGCAAGTTTCAACTTCTTTTGCTGTTGATTATATGAAAGACCAATATATAAAAGAGCAAGCAACTCAAAAAGATATTAAAACAGTTAAAGAATGTGTTTCAGGAACAGCAAGTGTTTATAGTGCATTGAACATGAATATTCAAAGTGGAATTGAAGAAGCAATTAATCCTGCATTATATAACTCAGGTGTAATAAGAATATGTGCAACAGATGCTCCTGATGCCGGAACAGACCCTTCTTCTGGAACAAAGAGTGCAAGATGGATTTTAGTTGGTTCTTGTGGGGATTCAAATGTTGGTTGTTGGTTGGATACTGAAAGTATTGAGAACGCTGTTGAAGTTGGGTGGGAAACTTCAGATAAAATTTTAGAAGAAGTTTCAAAAACATATGTAGATGTTTTAAGAAGCGAAGGAGATTATTTAACAGATGATGAATTTGTAGAAAAAGTAAAAGAGATTGAAGATGAGGGGACTTCTTTATTAGACAAAGTTAAATTGTCAACAGAAATAATTAATAAGGTTTTCTTGAACAACCAAAAGGCAAAATTATTTTGGTTAAGGGGAAATGCTTTTGGAAAGTTAGCTAAGAATTATTATATGAAACAGAAAGAGGAAGAAAAAGAAAGAGAAGATTCTGAAAAATTAGCATTAGAAAGAATTTCCTCTCTTTCTGAAAGTCCTGTTTTTGATGTTTCAAATTTATTTGAAGATATAAAAACTTTTAGGTATAAAGATGGGGAAAGTTATTTTAAGGTTAATGTAAATACGCAAGATAATGCTGGAAGTTATTGGAAAAGGCCATTAAGTTTGAAACTTTCTGAAGCTGTTAATTTGCCTGCAGAAACTTCTGAAAACGAAAAAATAAAAGGTTATTCTACAGAAGATAAAGCTTTTTTGAAATTTTTAAGTTCAGGAGATTATGGCGTTGTTTTGAAATCCTTAATTGATAGGACTTTAGAAGAAAATGAAAGAAATTTATTTCAAAAAATTTTAGGAATTGGAAAAAGAAAATTAATCACAAATAATGTGGTTATGGATTCTGAAGGGATTTTTAGTTTTGAGCAAGAAGATGCAACAATAATTTATTTTAAATATTTTGATAATTCTTGGAAATGGTCTCCTGAAAGAGGTTCTTTATCTATTGTTGAAGAAGGTTCTTCTGGAACTGTGGAAAAAGTTTCTGCTTTTTGGTTTGAAGTTCCAAATATTAATCTTGATAAAACAAAATGGCAGGGGCAAACTATTAATGAAA
>Ga0268277_1000763_pt1 | contig 24561 bp, 21 predicted proteins | sample saktaG_5_FD_190132 | JGI IMG/M metagenome (GOLD analysis project Ga0268277, IMG submission 190132) | Saline water microbial communities from Sakinaw Lake, British Columbia, Canada - sak_2010_1_5_50m | ecosystem: Environmental > Aquatic > Non-marine Saline and Alkaline > Saline ...
CCTGCTGGTCAGCAAGAGGTCTCACCGTGAGGAGGACGGGGATGAGCCCTGAGATAGAGGCCGGCCTGCGCCTGCTACTGGCCGCCGTCCTGGGAGGCGTCATCGGGTTCCAGCGCGAGAAGGCCGGTAAGCCGGCGGGCCTGCGCACCCATGTGTTGATCTGCCTGGGCTCCGCGCTCTTTACAGTGGTCTCGGCGCTGGGCTTCACGGGGAACGTTGACCCGGCCAGGATAGCCGCGGGCGTGGTCACGGGCATCGGCTTCATCGGCGCAGGCGTCATCTTCCGCGGCATGCGCGGCGACAAGGTCATGGGCATCACCACGGCGGCCAGCATCTGGATAACGGCCGCAATCGGCATCGCAGCCGGGGCGGGGCTTTACATCATAGCTTCGGCGACGGCCCTGGCAACTTTGCTGGTTCTCATGATGCCGAGGGCCAAAGGATGATAAATTGACACTGACAGAGAAGATACTTGCAGCACACTCCGGCAGGGAGAAGGTGAGCCCCGGGGATTTCCTCAGCGTCAGGTGCGACCTGGTGCTCTCCAATGATATCACCGCGCCCATCGCCATCAGGGAATTTGAGCGCCTGGGCATCCCGCGCGTTTTCGACCCCGCGAAGATCGTGATGGTTCCGGACCATTTCTGCCCCAATAAAGATATACAGTCCGCCACGCAGGCTAAAATGATGCGCGAGTTTGCCGGCCGGCAGGGCCTGGTATATTTCGAGGTGGGGGAGATGGGCATCGAGCATGTCATACTTCCTGAAAAGGGGCTGGCGCTGCCCGGGCAGGTGATCGTGGGGGCGGACTCCCATACCTGCACCTATGGCGCACTGGGCGCCTTCGCCACCGGGATGGGTTCGACCGATATAGCCGTCGCCATGGCCACCGGCGAAATCTGGATGAAGGTGCCTGCCACTATCAAGTTCGTTTACCACGGCAGGCCGGGCGAATGGACCGGCGGCAAGGACCTCATACTCCATGCCATCGGCGATATAGGTGTGGACGGCGCGCTCTATTCCGCCATGGAATTCCAGGGCGAGGCTATAGACCATCTGCCCATGGACGGGCGCTTCACCATGGCCAATATGGCCATCGAAGCGGGCGGCAAGGCGGGCCTTTTCCACGTGGACGGCACGACAAAGCGGTACCTCAAGGGGCGCACCAGGAACAAATACCAGGTATATGAAGCCGATGCGGATGCAGGATATGCGCGCGTAATCGAATATGATGCCTCCAAGATCGAACCTCAAATAGCCTTCCCTCATCTTCCCTCAAACACCAGGCCGGTCAGCCGGGCCGGACATGTCCCCATCGACCAGGCGGTTATCGGCAGCTGCACCAACGGGAGGCTGGATGACCTGCGACTGGCGGCACGGGTGCTCAAGGGCAGGAAAGTCGACCCTCACCTGCGCTGCATCATACTGCCCGGCTCACAGCAGGTTTACCTGGATGGGCTTAAAGAAGGGTTGATCGAGATTTTTATTAAAGCCGGAGCGGCGGTCAGCACCCCCACCTGCGGCCCCTGCCTGGGCGGGCATATGGGCGTACTGGCCGAGGGGGAGAGGTGCGTCTCCACCACCAACCGCAACTTCATCGGCAGGATGGGCCACGTTAAATCAGAGGTGTACCTGGCCAACCCGGCCGTGGCCGCGGCCAGCGCGGTCCTGGGCAGGATCGCCGGGCCATGGGAGTTGGAATAGATGTCACAAAAAGGAACCTGCCACAAATACGGCAGCAATATCGACACCGACGCCATCATAGCTGCGCGTTACCTCAATATGCACCAGCCCGCAGAGCTGGCCGCGCACTGCATGGAGGATATCGATGCGGATTTCGTGCGCAGGGTCAAACCGGGGGACATAGTAGTGGCCGAGTCTAACTTCGGCTGCGGCTCCTCGCGTGAGCATGCCCCTGTCGCCATCAAGGCGTCCGGGATCTCCTGCGTTATCGGCAAGAGCTTCGCGCGCATCTTCTTCCGCAATGCCATCAACACCGGTTTGCCTCTGCTGGAATGCGAGGAAGCCGTCGACAATATCCACCAGGGAGATACGATCGAGGTCGACCTGGCAACAGGAACGATCACCAACCTTACCAGCGGGCAAACATTCAAGTCAAAACCGTATCCCGGCTTCATGATGGAGATCATAAGCTCGGGCGGTCTGGTTGAGTACACCAGAAAAAAACTACCGGGAGCAAAGTGATTTGAATTTCGATATAGCAGTGCTTCCGGGAGACGGCGTCGGGCCCGATGTAACAGACGAAGCCCTGCGCGTGCTGGACGAAGTAGGCGAACGCTTCGGCCACCGTTTCATGTACAAAACGGGACTTATCGGCGGGATAGCCATCGAAAAATCCGGCAGCGCCCTGCCACAGCAGACAATTGACACCTGCCGCAGATGTGACGCAGTGCTGCTGGGCGCCGTGGGCGGGCCTAAATGGGATGATCCCGGCGCCGCAACCAGGCCGGAGGACGGGCTACTGGCCATACGCAGGGAACTGAAGCTCTTTGCCAACCTGCGGCCGGTAAAGGTGTTCCGGGTGCTGGAAGATGCCACCAGCCTGAAACCCGAGGTGGTCCGCAAGGTGGACCTGATGGTGGTCCGTGAACTGACGGGCGGCCTCTACTTCGGCAGGCCCAAGAAGCGCTGGAGCACATCGAGGGGAAGGCGGGCGGTCGATTCGATGACCTATACGGAAAAAGAGATTGAGCGAATACTGCGCGCCGGCTTCGAGCTGGCGCTGGCCCGGCGCCGCAGACTATGCTCAGTAGACAAGGCCAATGTACTTGAGTCCTCGAGGCTGTGGCGGCAGATAGCGGGAGAGCTAGCGGCCGGGTACCCGAAGGTCAGTATGGACAACATGCTGGTGGACGCCTGCGCCATGCGCCTGATCCGCGATCCGTCATATTTCGACGTGATCGTGACCGAGAATATGTTCGGCGACATACTTACCGACGAAGCATCCATGCTGGCAGGCTCACTGGGCATGCTTCCTTCCGCCAGCCTGGCAGGCATACCGGGAGGCAAATCTTCCCATGCCTTCGGCCTGTACGAACCCATCCACGGCAGCGCACCGGATATCGCCGGCAAGGACCTGGCCAATCCTATCGCCGCCATTTTGAGCGCGGGAATGCTGCTCTACTACTCGCTGGGGCTGAACAGGGAATCCACTGCGGTCGAGAAAGCAGTACTGCAGGTGCTGGAAGAGGGTTACCGTACCAAAGATATTATGACCAAAGGTATGAAGCAGGCCGGCACAAAGGAGATGGGAAAGCTGATTGCGGGGAGAATAAAAGCATGAGCAAGGTTTTATGAGACACGTTGACATTTACGATACGACCCTGAGGGACGGAGCGCAGCAGGAAGGTATATCTTTCACCGTCTCCGACAAACTCAAGATCGCGCAAAAACTGGACGACCTGGGCATTCAATACATAGAAGGGGGATGGCCCGGGTCCAATCCCAAAGATACGGAGTTTTTCTCCAGGGCCAAAAGCCTGAAGCTTAAGAACGCATTATTAGTAGCCTTCGGCAGCACCAGACGTGTAGACGCCGTGGCGTCTGATGACGCCGGGCTGCATGCGCTGGTACGGTCCGGCGCACGGGCTGTCAACATCGTAGGCAAGGCCTGGGACATCCAGGTCAGGCGCGTGCTGGAGACCAGCCTGGAAAACAACCTGACCGCTATCGAGGAATCAATCGCCTATCTGAAATCCAAAGATTTGATGGTCTTTTTCGATGCGGAGCACTTTTTCGACGGGTTCAAGTCGAACCCCGCCTATGCCCTTTCGGCCCTGGCGGCAGCGGCCAGGGGAGGGGCGGATTGCCTGGTGCTGTGCGACACCAACGGCGGGACGCTGCCGCCGGAAGCGGGGGAAGCCGTCAGGCAGGCGGTCAAAAAGCTGGGATGCCCGCTGGGCATTCATGCGCACAACGACAGCGATATGGCCGCAGCAGTATCCCTGGTCGCCGTGCAAAACGGCGTCAGCCATGTCGAGGGTACGATCAATGGATACGGCGAACGCTGCGGCAACGCCAATCTTTGCTCCATCATTCCTGCACTTCAGGTCAAGCTCGGTATAAAATGTCTCTCCGCCGGTCAGCTGTCGAGGCTGACGGATGTCTCACGCTTCGTATCAGAGGTTGCCAACCTGCCGCCACCTTCGAACCTGCCGTATGTGGGCAGCAACGCCTTCCTGCACAAGGCCGGCCTGCATGTATCGGCCATCGCCAGGTGGGGTGAAAGCTACCAGCATATAGATCCCGCTTCAGTGGGCAACAGCCCCAGGATAGTGGTGTCGGAGCTCTCCGGGAAAAGCAATATCATCTTCAAGGCTAAAGAGCTTGGCATCCAGATGCCGCCCCGGGGCAAAGAGGCGCGCAGGATAGTCGAGCAGGTCAAGCACCTTGAGAACCTGGGTTTCCAGTACGAAGATGCCGATGCTTCGTTCGAGTTGCTTTTACTGCGGGCACAGCCGGGCTATAAGCCACCCTTCAACCTGGTCGACTACATGGTGGTGGTCGAGAGGCACAGGCGATTGCCGGCAGCCTACGATATCGGGAGCGAGCTACTGGCGGAGGCCACCATTAAGGTCAGGGTGGAGGGCAGGGTAATGCACACGGCAGCCGAGGGCAACGGCCCGGTCAACGCGCTCGACCGCGCCCTGCGCAAGGCGCTGCTGGAATTTTACCCGGGTCTGGCCAGGATAGACCTAATCGATTACAAGGTGCGCATACTGGAGGGCAGCAGCGGGACGGGATCCCTGGTGCGCGTATTCATCGAATCTTCCAACGGCAGGGTGCAGTGGCGCACGGTGGGTGGTTCGACCAACATCATCGAGGCGAGCTGGCTGGCGCTGAACGACAGCATGGAATACTTCCTGTTGCGGGTGGATAAAAAGCCCCGGAGTATCATCGTGAACATGGGTAAAAAAGGTATATAATAGCTTAGTTGCGATTTGAAATTGGAAATCCCGACTTAATAATTAAAAACGGAGGGGGGTTATGAAACCATCTTATGAATTCAAAAATTCGTGTTTAATGCTTGCAATGGGCTTGCTGATTGTCTCATTAACAGCGTGTTCAGCTGGCGGGGCTCAAACCCAGGTCCAGGGATACCCGATAGACCCCGATGTTGCTACAACGCTCCAGAGGACGATTGCGTATGGCACAATACCGGATAATTCCACCCAACTTTCAGCGGTTTCACAATACAGCAAATACGGCTACGGCAACTGGACATTCGGTCCGGGCCTTCCTTCTGATCCACGGACCGATATCATGCCGGCCGGTTATACCGGAGCATCAGTCACCAATAAAGCAAAACTGCTGAATTTCTTTACCATATCCGACATCCATATCACCGACGAAGAATCTCCCTCCCAGCTGATCTATCTTCAACAATTGTATTACCCGAACCTGCTTCCACCCCCGCTTGACGCGATGGGCCACGTTCCATGGTCATGGGAGACCTCAGTATATTCACCGGTTATGCTGTATACAACCCAGGTTCTTGACGCTGCAGTCCAGACCATAAACGCCCTTCACAAACAAAAACCGTTTGATTTCGGCATCTCTCTGGGCGACGCCTGCAACAGCACGGGGTACAACGAACTCAGGTGGTACATCGATATCCTTGACGGCAAGGTCATCACCCCCAGTTCCGGTGCCCATCTCGGGGCCGACACCATCGATTATCAGAAACCTTTCAAGGCGGCGGGGCTTGATCAGACCATCCCCTGGTATCAGACCCTGGGCAACCACGATCATTTCTGGATCGGTTCGCTACCTGTGAACATTTTCCTGCGGCAGTCCTACATCAGCGACACGGTCATCGCTGCGGGAGACGTCCTCTTAAACCCTGTCAATATCAGCAACCCTTTGTACTTCATGGGCGTGCTCGATGGCTCGACTCCTTACGGTGACATTAAAGGGGCAGGACCGGTAGTAACGTTCAACAGCTCTCCCAAGGTTGTGCCCGATCCGGACCGCCGTTCGCTTTTGAGAACGGAGTGGATTACAGAGTTTTTTAACACATCTTCAAACCCGGTCGGTCACGGTCTCAACCTGGTCGACACCAAGCAGGAAAAAGGCTTTGCCTGTTATAGCTTCGTGCCAAAGTCGAATGTGCCGATCAAGGTTATCGTGCTCGATGACACCCAAATGGAAACCGATGGCAGTACCGGCATCCATGGCTATGGCTTTCTTGACCAGGCACGTTGGGACTGGCTTAAAAAAGAACTCGCGGATGGCGACGCTGCCGGTCAGCTCATGATTATTGCCGCTCACATACCTATAGGCGTCGACAATTCCTTCACCGAATGGTGGCCCGATCCTCAAAATGCTGTAACTATCAGCGGCCTGATTGCGGAGCTCCACAGCCATCCGAATCTCCTCATGTGGATCGCGGGACATCGTCATCTCAATACTGTTAAAGCTTTTCTGACAGATGATCCCACCAGGCCTGAGAGAGGCTTCTGGCAGGTTGAGACTTCATCATTAAGGGATTTCCCTCAGCAGTTCCGTACTTTTGAAATCTACATCAACAGCGACTATACAATTTCAATTGTTACTACGGATGTTGATCCGGCCGTTAAAGAAGGAACGCCTGCTGCCGTATCGCGTAAGTATGCTGTCGCGGCGTATCAGATAACCGGAAATAATCTGAGCCCAAATATCCCCGGCTCAGATCCTACCAGTATAGGTTATCCAACCGCTCCTGATCCAACTATAAAGTCAATGCTGCCTTCTTGTTCGTATAATGCAACGCTTTTCAAGCAATTGAGCCCCGCAATGAAGGCGAAGATGCAGACACTTTACCCATAAAGTTAGAAGGTGCTTAAGAAACAGGGCGGCCTTAAGGCCGCCCTGTTTGCTATCCGTGGATTGCGAGTTTACTCAGCTTTGATAATGGCAGCAATACCCTGGCCGCCGCCTTCGCACATGGTGGCGCAGCCGTACTTGCCTTTCTTCTCCTTGAGTATCCTTGCAAGCGTGCCGACCAGGCGGATGCCGCTGGCCCCCAGCGGATGTCCGATAGCCATGGCGCCGCCGTGGATATTGACGTTGTCCCATTTAAGGCCGAACTCCTGAATGGCGCGGAGTGTAACGACAGAGAAAGCTTCGTTGATCTCCCAGTAGTCGATATCCTTGGCCTGCAGGCCGGCAGCCTTCAAGGCTTTCTTGGTGGAGGGGACAGGGCCTTCACCCATGATGGTGGGATCGACGCCGGCAACGCCGAACGAAACAAAGCTGGCCATCGGCTTGAGGCCGAGCTTCTTGGCCTTTTCTCTCGACATGATGAGCAAGGCAGTGGCGCCTGCATTCAACGGTGAGGCGTTGCCCGCCGTGATCGTGCCGTCCGGCTTATAGGCCGGCTTCAAACCGGCGAGCTGTTCCAGCGTGGTATCTCCCCTGACAGCCTGGTCATAATCATACATCTGCTTGCTGCCGTCGGGGAGGGTGATCTCAATAGGCATGATCTCGCCTTTGAGCCATTCCTTCGACTCGGAAGCCAGCTTATGTGACCTGAGAGCGAACTTGTCCATCTCTTCCCTGCTAATACCGGCCATCTCCTGCAGCTTCTGGGCAGTGAAGCCCATATTCACCGAGAACATGAGGTCAACTCTCTTATACTTCGGGTCGTTGATAAGACCTTCAGGGTACTTGATGGCGCCGCCGCCGCCCATGGGTATGTGAGTCATATGCTCGATACCGCCGCCCAAAACTACATCGGCATAGCCGCAGGCTATGCTCATGGCTCCGGTCCTCACGCTGCACAGGGCCGAGCCGCACTGCTGATCGATTTGATGCGTGGAGATCTCGAAAGGCAGGTTGGCATAAAACGCCGGGAACTTACCACCGAAAGAAAAGTTCTCCAGCAATGGATTGGCAGTACCGTGGATGGCCTCGTCGATCTCCTTGGGATCCAGATTGTTCCTCTTGATCAGCTCGTTCCAGAGCATAGCGAGGACCTCGTCCATCCTATAGCCGTTCAAAAGATCCTTTTCGGGTTCCTTGGGGCGGGAGCGGGAAAACGGGGAGCGTAAATAGTCGATAATCACTACTTCTCTTGCAAGACCCATGGTTATCACTCCTTATATAAAATTTCTGACTAATTTTACATGTTTGAACTGATTATGACAAACGCCTTTAAGCGTAATTTTCCCGCGACATCCGGCGGTTTATCCTTTTATCACGCCCAGCGGCACGGCCATAGCGACCTTGCGTAATATGCCTGCCCCCTGCGCAATTCCAACTACGCCTGTAACATCCTTATAAGCGTAAGAAGCCTCCTCAGCCAGCGATTCCAGGCTATTCGTTTTGACATAGATGCCCTTTGCCGCCAGGTCGCCTGCCACGTCGGTGCCCCGCATTCCCCTCCTGGCCGCACCCCTGCTCTGCAGCCTGCCGGCGCCGTGACAAGTGGAGCCGAAGGTCTCCTGCATGGCCCTCTCCGTGCCGACGGCAATAAACGAGCACCTCCCCATATCACCCGGTATCAGCACCGGCTGCCCCACCGCCAGGTATTTTTCAGGCACACCCTCGTGCCCGGCCGGGAAGGCGCGGGTAGCTCCCTTGCGGTGGACGCATAACCTTAATCTCCTGCCATCGACAATATGATCCTCGATCTTGGCAATATTGTGGGCCACGTCATAAACCTGCTCCAGGCCTATCTCCTCAACCCGCCTGCCCAATACCCTGCAAAAAGATTCCCGTACCCAGTGGGCGATGCACAGCCTGTTGGCCCAGGCAAAATTGGCGGCGCAGGCCATGGCTTCCATGTAGTCCCGTCCCTCGCCGGATTCCACGGGCGCGCAGGCAAGCTGGCGGTCGGGAAGAGATATACCGTACTTCCGCACCGCCTCGCCCATTACGCGCAGGTAATCGTCGCAGACCTGGTGACCTAATCCCCTTGACCCGGTGTGTATCAGCATCAGCACCTGGCCCACATGCGTAATATCCATGGCGGCGGCGGCAGTTTTATCGTATATCTCGCGGACGGCCTGTACCTCCAGGAAATGATTGCCCGAGCCGAGTGTGCCCAGCTGAGGCGCACCGCGCTTTTTGGCCCGGGCGCTGACCTTGTCCGGGTTGGCCATCTTCATGCAACCCTGCTCCTCTGTAAACTCAAGGTCCAGGGGGGTCCCATAACCTCGATTAACAGCCCACCCGGCGCCCAGAGTCAACACCCCATCCACCTCCTTTTCGCTTATCCTGATCTTGCCCTCCGATCCAAGTCCGGACGGGATATTATTAAAGAGCTGGTTGACCAGTTCCCTGATTTTTGGCCTGATCTCGCCTTCGCTGAGGTTAGTGCGCAGCAGCCTGACCCCGCAGTTGATATCATAGCCAACGCCGCCGGGTGATACGACGCCGTCGTTCACACGTGTTGCGGCCACGCCGCCGATGGGGAAGCCGTAACCCCAGTGTATATCTGGCATGGCCAGGGAACGGCCGACGATTCCCGGCAGGAAAGCCACATTTGCGACCTGCTCGAGCGCCTGCTCCTCCCTGATCATATCCAGCATGGCGCTGTCGGTATAAACCAGCCCTGCGACCCTCATCCCGCACTTGTAATCCTGCGGTATCTCCCAGCGGTAATCGTCGATCCTGCGGATATCTCCCTGCCATGCAGTCATGCATTCGCCCCTAAATATCAAAGATTATTCTGGCGGAATACTCACCGTCACGTTCGGCGATCTCGAGATTATGATAGGTGGCAGCCTTGATCTCCCTTTTGAACATGTGGCTCTTAAGGTCAACATTCTGCCCGTCACACCTTGCAACCAGGCGGTTACCATCTATCGATATATCAAATTTGATCAGAACCAGGGTCTCGGTATATATTATGTAAAGCAATTCGTTGAGCCATTGTACCAGCAGTGTTTCCCTATCAGCGGCTTCCAAACCGACCTCCCTGACGACGTCCTTGTGCAGCATATCCACATCTATCAGCAGGGACAACATCCCTGCCGCGGCGTTGGAGAAAAGTGCCGGCGGATCACCGCCGCGGGCTATGATGCCGATATCGGCTGTATGGTCTATAACTTCGAACGGCTGGCTCATTGCACCTTACATTATAAACTCAAATGGCAGCCGGTCGCACAGGTATATTGTTTGACTTAAAGCTTGGGGTGATGCTACCATATTTAGTCTTTCGGGCCGCTAGCTCAATTGGTAGAGCAGTTGACTCTTAATCAACCGGTTCACGGTTCGAGTCCGTGGCGGCTCACCAGGTTTCCTGCGATCAGAAATCCTTATTTTTACCGCTTTTCCTGCCATTTTTTCACCCCTCGCTTTTTTCATTTTTTCACAATTTGCTTAACGATTAGCTTTGATTTTGCTTAATTTGCTTAACGGTGTACGATCGTTTTGTAGCTAATTTTCTGTACCCCTTAGGCCTGCGCCTTCGCTTATATTCCAGGCTAAATACGATCCAATCACGCCCTAACTTCTTACCGTCTATCTGACCGCCTTCCAGTAACCGCCTGACGTGCGCTTCTGATAGTTTAAGCCTGGCTGCCGCTTCTTTAGTGCTGTATATGTTATCCATTTGTATCTATTATGCGCGTATGCAATCTTAATGTCAAGTGCAAATACCCCTGGCATTGCAGTTACCACAGGGTCTTACGTCGGGTCACGTGAGATATGTCGCTTTTTGGGATACCTGGCCTTTAAGCCTTAGAATAAAGCCTATAGTTTGCCGCCTGTACAATCTGTCATGTTTTGCCTGTAATCTTTTATACAGCCTTGTTAGAAGGCACTTTTTCGCAAAATAGACCTACTCTAAGCGGCCTGGCCGGTGCCTGATTTCCCATCATGTGCCAACAGGTAAACTTTTCTTACATGTTGCTTCCACCTTAACATTGTTAAAGTGGATAGGGACCACCAAACGGATTAAAGCCGTTCGGTGCCTTCACTTCGATTCAACCTAAATGGAGAGGCCAACAAGTACATTGAATGTATGTGTTGCTGTGGAATCCTGTTTAGTGCGTGTGCAGCCTTTCCGGCTTCATGCCATGGAGGCCTTTACCGATCCGCTTCAGGCCTTCCAGCATGGGCCGGGTAAAACATTCACCGCTGTCTATCAATCCCAGCCGGTAAAGGCGCTGTATCTTACGCTGTGCGCTGACCCAGGCAGGTTTACTGATAGTCTTTGAATAGCAGATGTCATCATCCGGGTACCAGATGGCCTTGTCATGGCAATCAAGCGGGCATAATGGGGCCTGGCAATTATCCTGGCAAGGTAATTTGCTGGGAATTCCCTCACAGATTGTGAGGTAATCCTTTTCATCGTTCGTATTTGTTTTCATCGTAATTTCCTCATATTTTTTATTATTCTTTATCTATAAGGTGTAACACAGTACCGTAACAGGGGGTATCTATAATACCCCCCTTGTTACGTTACGCTGTTGTTACGCTTGTTACGTAACATGTTACGCTGAACGTAACCTGTATCTAATCCTTTAGCCAATAAGTAATGGCTGTTACGCTGTTTGTTACGCTGCCATGTTACGCACATTGTTACGCTGTTTATGTAAAGTTTATTTGCTGGTAATGATCCACTTGTCACCCTGCCGGGTAAAGGTTTCTTTGTATCGGTTACATGTTGTACGTACAGTGCCTTCGTCAATTCCGCTTTCTGCCTGAATAGCTGTTGTTGTCATTGGCCCATTGCTTACTATCATGTTTACTATACGTGCCTTCAGTGTCATATTATCTCCAGGTGACGTGAAACTGACTGCATCATTCCGGGTTATCAGCGTTCTATCCGGCTGAAACTCAAGCCGGAATCCCAGCGGGTCCAGCTTAGCGCCCAGGTTGCACTTGTAATGCACCAGCGCTATATCAGCCTTATTACTTCTGTTTTCTTGTATCTTCCTTACTTCAAAGATGTTTGACGGTGCCGTGCTAAAGAAAACCGATCCGATTGGTGTTTTCTTTCCTTCCTCTGTCTTTGAAGTGTGAGTTATTAGCAGCGATGTTACAGGAAGGGTATGAAGTGCTGCTGCAAAGCGGGTGGCTGTTTCGCTTGAGTTTAATTCCCCGGCACAGGCATTGCCTACGCTGTCGATTACTATCAGGTCGTACTTGTCCCCTTTGATGATTCTTAACAGGTTGTCTATATCATCGGCAAAAGGTATATAACAGCGCCGGTATGCTATCGGTATCGCCGCTACGCCCAATCCCTTACATATAGCTGTTAGCCTTGCCTTGAATGTTCTTTCATCCCGCTCCCAATCCAGGTATAGCGGGTTAGCCGCCTTAACCTTCAATCCAAAAGGATTGTTTGTATATGGTAGCTTAGCCAGCACGCACAACAGCAATGCCATATACGACTTACCACTTTCACCGAAGCCAAATAAAACATTGCTTTCGCCCTCGAATAGCAGGGGTTCTATCAGGTATTTCGGTTTGATCGCTTCTGGATCGTCTAAATCCCCCCAAATTTCGTGCACAGGTTCACCGGCAGTAAAGGTTTGTATGACCTTATAGCAAATTGTATCAATGGTGTTTTCCCAATGTACAACTTGATATTGCCACGTTATATCCTTAAGTTTTTCTTGAATAGCCTTGCTTAATGCGACACGGGTCGTGGCCGCCATTAGGTTAAGATTTTGATAGTGTATTGTAGATGCTGGTTTCAAGTATGCAATCAATAACTGACAGGTAAGGTCACTGCTGTTTTTATGCAGGCGTAATTGGGTAAATATGAATCGCAGGTTCAGCAATTCACAGCTAAAAGAGTATGCAGTGCCGTTGTCACTGAATACCCAATCATCAATGGTTAAGTTTTGTATCCTTTCAGTGCCTTGCGCCTTGTCGTAGTCTTCAAAGCCCAAACGCCTGGCCCTCTCACCACTTGCAATTAAGTCATCATGGAGGTCGTTATCAGGTATTTCAATATCTACCATGCGTCACCCCCAAATAGACTCAATTGTGGTGCCTTTGGCTTTTCAGGCGGCATAGGGTTACAGGTGCTGCCGGAAGGGGTAAATGGCCCGCTGTCATCGTCACGATGCAGGTCAACCAGGTCAATGACTACCTGTTTACCCTGCCCACGGTCGATGTAATGCTTGCGCTGGATAAATTCCGGCACATTGGTCCAAAAGCGCCTGCCGTCATCAATCTCAAAGATGATGCGCCAGTCGTCTTTATCCGCTAAGTGCAGGTTGTACGTTTCAGCGTCAATACTAAGGCCGGGTCGTGGTACCCTTAGAACATGATTTGCCTTTGTCATCTTCCGTGCCAGCTTTTCTTCCGGGTATAAACCCAGTATTTTACGGTTGTTTCTTTTAATTATGGTTGGCTTAGTGGTAAAATCTACGTCAACTGGCATGATCGGGGTCACCTCCAGTCATGTAGTCACCAGAAAGCGCCGCTGGGGCCGTCAAACTCACAGCGGTGCTTTCTTTTTTATTACCAAATAAGTCTATTTCCTTCACACCCAGGGCCTTTGCGATTGCTTTCCGTACCTTCGGCCAAGGTTCTACCCTTCCTCTTTCAAAGGCGCTTAGTGTGCTGGCCGCAATGCCAATTTTGCAGGCAAGTTTCGTTTGACTGATACCGGCCTGTTGTCGGTATTTTTGAATGTGATTTGAATTCATTTATTACTCCTCATTTTAAATATTGCGAATTACCCTTGAGTTTTTTAAACTCTTGTGACACCGCGTCCTTCCGGCATATAATTGGAAGTTAGCTTCCCGGCACTCTTTCGCCTATTTGATTAGGTACAAAAAAAGAGGGATTGTGTCAGCCATCCGGCTTTCACAAATCCCTCCTGTTAATCTCTTTAATCTCTACGAAATTAAACGAATGATTTGCTGTAACTTCTCAAAACCACCTAATGAGAAACACTCTAACAACGTTCCTCAAATACCCGAAGGTACGTGACCTCGCTCAGTTACCTGCACCTAATTTATTGTTAATGTTCTAAGCACACCATTGCTATATCCTATAAGGTATAATATCCTAAGGTATAGTGCGAGTCAATATTTTAGGAGACATAATAAGACCGGGGCGTGTCAAGGGCATCGGATGAATAAGAAAACGCTTTCTGTACTTCAAATATCGGGCCAACAAACGCTCACCAGGATGTACCAGCCAAGACATTCCCCGAAAGTCATGTGTTCACTTATAACCTAACTCGTTAGCCGTCTGAAAATCAGCTGTAGCTTTGTCTATTTCACCCTTTTTATAATATGCACCACCACGAATTTTGTAAGCTAAGCCGAACGTCGGGTCTAATTCTATTTCTATGTTACAGTCAAATATGGCTTTGTCGTAGTCACCGTTATTAAAATAGGCAAATCCACGATTGAAGTACGCCCTATTATGCTTCGGGTCTAATTCTATCGCCTTATTGAAATCCGCTATCGCCCTATCCCAGTCCTCTTTGTATCCATAGGTAAGACCACGATTGTTGTAGGCTACGGCCGACTCCGGGTCTATGTCTATTGCTTTAGTATATTCGATAATAGCCTCGTCCCATTGCTCCTTTCCCAGGAAGTTGTTCCCATTTGCTATGTGGTCTTGCGCTGTATTTTCGCAACCTATGAATAACACTATGGTCGCCAGGAATGCACAAATCGCAGGCGTAACCATTCTCCTATATCTCATAACCACTTCATTTTCCCCCTCATTTTACGAACGATAAAATATGCATTTTAGCTATAATAAAATGGCTTAATATGGTTTGTTTTCACGTACAAATACTTTCAAGATACTTAAAAATCTCGCTACGGGTTTATACATACACTACTGACCATTCCCAAGACCAAACCACTTCCTTGGATTTCGCTATCTACTGCCCGCGTTGTTATATGCACGCAAGAGAGTTATAGCCGTAGTGTAATCGTGTATCAAACTGCCCGGACGTGGGGCAAAGATGGTGGTTATGGACAATCACCAGTTTTTCCCAAGGTCTTCTCTTAAATCGGAGGGTTTGGTATAGTAGTAGCCTTTACTATAGCGGTCTAACTGAGGATTACGTTCAATGTCATCACGAAAGTAAATTTCACCATTTGTTGGTTCCAAAGGAAGTCGCCACGGTATGGACGCACCCCTTTCTAAATGAAATATTAATAACCAAGCATGATTACACTGGGCAAAGGTATAGTTGTCTTGGTCAAGATTTCCGGCAACAATTATGCTTCTTATCCCCTGTGTCCAAAGCATGTTCCAAATGTCAATTGCCATATCATTGCAGTCGGTTTGATTCCTGATGTAGGTATGTGTTTTAAGATATTGTAGATTAATTCTCCGTGCAACATTTGTAAGATCACCGGATTTACCTTGCCACGCTAAATTCCAGTATGCAGAATTACGATTTATTTCGGCCTTTGATATATCATGGCGTATCGGTGCAGGTTTGGCGACTGGAGGCGGTGGTTTGCTTGATTTACTTAAATTAATACAAACCATGAAACAACCAATGACTGCAAGTATAGACAAGCTTGCGGAAATTAAAGCTACCCTCCGCTTTTTTGATAGTGATTTAATTTGCTTAGGTAACTGGATTGGACTATTGCCTCGAATAATGCGTAGGGCCAACCTGACAACGGCAAAAATAGCATAGCATGTTACAAATGGCAGGAGAGCAACAACAACCGCTCCACCTAAGGGCACGGTTATGCCATTTACAGCATTGACGATTGCAACGAGTATTAAAAAAGCCATTGCGAATCCTAAACTAACATAGAAATCAACCCGACGAGAAATAGATTTCTTCCATATGGGTAGATTTGTAGACGGCTCAACCACTTGCTGTTGTGCTGGTTCAATAGTCGGCGTACACAATACTGGCCGTTGTTGTTTCCAATCCAACACCCCTTTACAATAAGGACATGGATTTGTCCCGTAAAGGATATCCTTGTCACATTCCGGGCATTTATACCACTGATGCATCGGTTCCACCTATCTAATTATCTTTAGTATACGACTACAAGTGGCAAAAGAATATATGGCGAATAAATACCCCCTACCGGGTCACAGTCAATGACTGCATTGTGATAATGGACTATTCGCTGGTTGTTGCCGTCAAAGTTTAGGATATCGGCGACCTGTAAAACTTCATACTGTCCTGAAAGCTAAATGACCTTGTATAGCTCTGTACCATCTCCAAGCTTTCCCATCGTCCCAATTCTTTGATTGTCATGGTATCTATACCGGCTTTCCGCAATAGTACCGCAAAGGTACGCCTGAATGTATGCGGGTTACAGGTAATGCCGGTCTTTACTTCAAGGCGTCGCAACATTGACGTTATACCCCATTCGTTAAGGCCCCACAGGTTACCATCCGGTTTATATTCTGATAACCACTGGCTAAGATGCATTTCAGTCAAGTCACCGAATGGCGCTAATGCCGCCTTACGGCCTTTACCCAGCACCTTAATACAACGGCCCTGCCAGTTGATATCATCCGGCCTGATATTGGTTAATTCAGCCAATCTAAGGCCGCTTTCCGCAAACAAGGCTATAATTGCTTTATCTCTTACGCTTTCAGCACCATCAATCAGCTGTTTGACTTGATCCGCTGTAAGCGCAGGAAGCATAACCTTGCTTAATATGGGTGCCCTGACGCCTTTCATGGGGTTATCTATACTATATTCAGCCTGTATCCAGTTATAAAATGCCCTCAATGTCCTGTAGTAAGCATGCCGGGTACAAAGATTGTTATTGCTTTCCGGTATATCATTGAGAAAGCGCTCTATTGTCCTTGAATTTGCCTTTAAGTAATCTATTGCACCGCTATACCGCTGCAACAATATACGGTAAAACCGCAGTGTCGGCTTACTGCAAGCCACGGCTTCCCGGCTATCCAGGAAAAGCCTGATATGGTCTGTTTCCTGTTTCTTTGGTTTTGCATATTCTTCAATGGCCGCCATCAATTTGGCTGACGCCGGGCGCTGGCCGCTTTTCACCTGGCTCAAATAACTTTTACTAAAATTGCTTAACGCCGCAAGTGTGGAGAGGTCTAAATTATTAAGCATTTTAATCGTATTCAGTTGACTCTTAATCAACCGGTTCACGGTTCGAGTCCGTGGCGGCTCACCAGGTTTCCTGCAGCATTGCATCTTTGTTACGCGCACGTTCGCCAACACATTAAATTTCTTTTCCATCTACAATATCCTTCATTTAAGTATTTACCCCTATTTCAATATTGAACCGTCGGGTATATAATGGAATCATCTAATAAATAAAGGAGGGCCTCATGGCAGTTGACAAAGCTAGGGTTATTGGTCTGGTCGGTTTTTGGTCCTTAATCGTGGGTCTCGTTATTTCCCTGATAGCCGGTCTGGTGCTCCCCGGGAATGCTGTAGTAGCAATCATACTTGTCATCCTCGGCATCGTAATAGGATTCCTCAATATCACGCCCAAGGAGGTTCAGGCGCTTCTGCTGGCATCGATCGCCCTGATCGTGGTCGGCAATGCATTCGCGCCGCTTAAGTTCCTGGGTGTCGATACATACATCGCCGGCGTACTGGCCTATGTCACGGTGCTGGTTGCCCCGGCAGCGGTCATCGGCGCTGTCAAGATGCTCTGGACCATCGGCAAGCCAGGGGATTAATTTCACACTTTTTGTAACGCAAAATCCTCACACGATAACGAAAGAGGCGGGAAAGCCTGCAGGCTTTCCCGCCTCTTATTTTGCATTACTGTTTCTATATCAAACCGAACGTTTTCACTGAACCAGGGGGCCTGGCATCACTCCATGGAAGACAAACCTGATTGTGAAAACGATATGACCACCTGCTGACAGGTACTGGGAGGATGGCGAAACGCCTTCAAAAACGGCACTATGAGGCCCGCCGGAGCTATAGCTGACCGAATACGTCCCGGCCGGCGCATTGGTGAAGTTCTGGGGCGCATAATTGCCCGATTCCACGTAAGGGCCGGTCAGCACATATCCCACAGCGCCTGACCATGGCTCGCCATTGAGCGTGGCGTGGACGCTCACAGCCCCCTTGGCCTGCCCGTGAAAGTTGAGCGTGAAAATGATAGTCCCGTTTGGTCCCAGCGTCTGTGAGGATGACGGCGAAACTCCCGCGAAGGTCGCGCCGGTGGGGCCGCCCGAGTTATAGCTGATCGAATAAGTGCCCGCCGGCTGGCTGCCGAAATCGCCGGGGATGGATGAGCCGGTGTGGTACTTGGGCCCGCTGATCGTGTAGCTGATCGACCCCGAGCCAATGGCTGTTTGCCACGGGGCGCCATCCAGGGTGGCATTTACAATGACAGAACCGTACGACTGCTGCGTCACGAAATTCATAGTGTAGTAAACCGAGCCCCCCGAGGATAAGACCTGCTGTGCCGAAGGGGTGATTCCCGTGAAGGTCGCCCCCGAAGGTCCGCCTGAATTGTAATTCAATTGTATGTTTCCCGAGGGAAGGCCGCCGATAGAGCCGGGAACAGAGTACCCGCTCTTTTCCACCGGTCCGCTGACCGTATAATGGGAAAGCGTGTAGCTTACCGGCCCCGACCATGCCTCGCCATTGTGCGTGGCTGTTACCATCGCAGTGCCTGACACGCTGCTGCTGCGGAAGCGCAGCGTGAAATTTATCGTCCCTGAAGATGACAGGGTTTGTGTCGGTGAAGGGTGGATAGTCTCGAGGACCGCCCCCTCCGGGCCGCCCGAGTTATAGGTAAGCGTGTAAGTCCCCATCTGCATACTTGGGAAGCTCTGGGGGCTGGAATAACCCGTGGCAAAGCCGGGACCGCTGATGGAATAGTTTACGCTGCCCGCCCACACCGAGCCATCCCTGGTGGCTGAAACCGTGATGGTGCCCGGCGTAACAACGGGCTGGACGCTGCCGGATGTGACGAAATACCATGGTGAGGTCCATGCCGATGACTGGGAACCCCTGAAAGCGCGTACCCGCCAGAAGTAGGTATTCCCCTCATTGAGTTTTCCGGCCGGTATAGCGTAGAGCAGATTGGTTACACCGGTGGCATCAACCACCATGCTCTGAAAAGAGCTGTCCGACGACACCTGGACCTGGTATGTGTCCGGGCTTACGCTGACCCAGGTGAGCACGGCCATCTGTGAATTCACTGTACTCGCATTTTGCGGCGACGCCAGCACAACTCCCAGTGGCGCGGAGATACAGCCGCAACCCAGCACAACCACCATTATAAGCAAAAGACTGATAACTGCTATCCGCATGACAACCTCCTTCATTTTGGTCTTGTGAGAACGATTTTAACACAGGGACGCTACAGCGTAAAATTAACGCGTGAGCGAAGTACGCCGTGGCTTTGCCACAGCGCATTTGATAGAATAGAAGACACGTTTTACCCGCCCGGTGCACGGGGGAGTGTCGGAACTGGCAGACGAGCATGACTTAGGATCATGTGCCGCAAGGCGTAGGGGTTCGAGTCCCCTCTTCCCCATTGGCCGACTAAATAACAGAGGCAGGTGACAGAGATGGAAATGCAGGTCAGGAAAACAAAGCAGTCCAGGATCCACAAAGTGGATTTCTCCGGATTGGGGTTCGGCGATGTATTCAGCGACCACATGCTGAGAATGGACTATAAGAACGGTAAATGGGGCCCGGCCAGGATCACCCCGTTCACACACATCCGGCTGCTGCCGTCCATGACTGTGCTTCACTACGCCCAGGCGGTTTTCGAGGGGTTAAAAGCTTTCCGCGCCAAGGACGGGGCTGTCCACATATTCAGGGTAGACAAGCACATCGACCGCTTCAACCGCTCCTGCCACCGCCTCTGCATACCGGAGATCGATAAGAAGGTGTTCCTGCAAGGCATACTGAAGCTGGTGGAAACCGACCGTGAATGGATCCCCGGGCAAAAAGGCTATTCCCTTTATATCCGGCCGTTCGTCATCGCCTCCGATAACAACCTGGGCGTCCACGTCTCCCAGACCTATAAGTTCTTTATAATACTTTCACCTGTGGGCGCTTATTACAAGGAAGGCATGAACCCGGTAAAGCTAATCACGGCCATAGAGCACACGCGCGCCTCCGAGGGCGGGACCGGTTTTGCCAAGACACCGGGTAACTATGCAGCCAGCCTGTATGCCGCTCACGAAGCGCAGAAAAAGGGCTACACGCAGGTGCTGTGGCTGGACGGCGTGCAAAAGCATTATATCGAGGAAGTCGGCACCATGAACGTGTTCTTTTACATCGGTGATGAACTCATCACGCCGCACCTGGGCGGCACCATCCTGGCAGGTGTAACGCGCGACTCTGTCATCCACCTGGCCCGGGACTGGGGGATAAAGGCCGTGGAGCGCCGACTATCGATGGACGAGGTCATCGCAGCCTGGGACGCCGGCAAACTACGGGAAGCCTTCGGCACGGGCACCGCGGCCGTGATCTCACCCATCGGCTCGATTATGCATAAAGAGAAAAACATCGTCATCAACGGCGGTAAAACCGGCGCGCTTTCACTGAAGCTGTACGAGACTATTACAGGTATCCAGTACGGCGAGAAGCCGGATAAATTCAACTGGGTGACCAGGATAAAATAAATCCACAGCGGGCGCGGCCTGGCAGTTAGCTGTAAATGGCAGCGTCCGCTATTTGACACATTTTAAACACAGCCTATATACTTTACACTGCATTTCAAAAGGGCCATTAGCTCAGTTGGTTAGAGCACAGTCCTGATAAGACTGGGGTCTGTGGTTCGAATCCACAATGGCCCACCATTCAGTCAGGCGATAATATCGCCTCAAATTAAAGACAATTAAATCCGTTAACAACGTAACCACCACCATTTTAACTACGATAGCGGGTGTTAATATTACCATTCGCTCATAAGGTGACATTCTCACTGAACAGTTTAGGGGTGAAAAAATCATAGTGCATGAGCATCTTAACAGCAGTGCAGTACATTGACATCATATAGAGGATTTAGAGCGGTTTGTTTGTCAGGGCTTTTTTCTCGCCATATAGTAATCTGCTTCTAACATTACACTATTTTTATAGAAATGATGTGTGAAATAGATATTCCCTTCGTTATCAAGAGATGGCTCACCTGCAAATTGAGAGATGATTAATTCTGGTGCTTGCCAATTGTTATTCGCCATCTTCGATCTGAAGATAGCCGGCGTACCCTGATAGATTCTCGTAAACCAGAGTTCATTGCCTGCCTGAGTCAGGAAAGGCCAGCCTTCAGAATCGGGGCTATTTACTGCCACGACGTTTTGCGGAGTGAGCCATTCACCGTTTTCTTTTTTCGAGACCCAGATATCGTACTGCCCTTTGCCTCCCTGCCTAGCTGAGTGGAAATACAATTTTTGCCCGTCGGCCGAAATATGCAGCTCGCCCACTTCATAGTCAGGATTAAAGCCGGCGTCTCGCCAGTCTCTCCATCCCCCGTTTACGAAACTCGCTGTAAACCAGTTCATACCAGTGTACCCTGTTCTGGCCGAGGCAAACCACATGCTGTTACCCTGAACAAAGAGACACCCATCCAGTGCCAGTTCACCGGGGTGTTGCAACCAGATTCTACGGGGTTCTTGCCATACGCTATTCAATTTTTGGGAGACGTAAAGCCCGGTTACTCCATCTAATAGCTGTTCCTGTACTGGAATATTCGGATCCGGTGTAAACCACATATAGAATGTATTACCGTCAGGCATCATAAATCCTGAATCTTCGGCTCCAGCGGTATTTATGGGATAAGGCATCGGGATGGGCTGCTGATATTCATCTGAATGCAAAATAGGAGGATAGATATCTGTTTCCGGTGTAATCTTGACAACTGTAGCAGGGACAGCCTGTTCACGGGACTTATATTGCCCAGTTGTTGTAGATGGACTTTCAATAGTCTCAGATCGTTGACAGCCAAGTACAGCAAGCGTAAGGCAAATAACAATACAGGCAAATAACAGAATTTTCACAACCACTGAATAATATAATAAAGGCCGCTGTACAAGATGTCAATTTGGGAGCCGAGTTCGGACAGATTTAAATAATGGCCTTGGGATAACCGTTTACTCTCAAACAAGAGTCCGGGAACTGTCCAGAATGGCCCACCATAAAGCTAAATCTGACACCATTCGAGACAGTTCCCGAACTCCTGCTAACTATCAGACCAAAGGTACAATCAAGCGATAATTTGGTAATACTGCATTGTATAAACAAATCTGGATTCCTATTTAGGCTTGAATTATAATTCACTCATGTATCAAAATCTAATATCTGCAATACAAAAAGACTTGGATGATCACATAGATGATAGAACTATGAACATTTCAGCACATTTCTTCAAGGAGGCTGTTTCTTTCCGAGGTGTGAAGTCTGCGGATATCAATCGGATATCAAAGCAATATTTTCTTCAAATTCAACATATCAACAAGCAGAGCATATTCTCAATATGCCAGGAATTACTGAAAACAGATTACGGCGAGGATGCTTTCATAGCCTTTGACTGGTCATATCGATTGAAAGATAAATACGAACCTGAAGATTTTCATATTTTTGAAGATTGGCTTATCCGGTATGTGAACAATTGGGCGAAATGCGATACTCTCTGCAATCACACGGTTGGAACATTTATCGGTCAGTATCCGCAATATACCAAGCACTTGAAAGACTGGGCAAAATCCGAAAACCGTTGGCTAAGGCGCGCTTCAGCTGTGACTTATATTATCCCGGCTAGAAATGGTAAGTTTTTAACAGAGATTTTCGAGATAGCAGATATACTATTGTTAGATAAAGATGATTTAGTTCAAAAAGGTTATGGGTGGATGTTAAAAGCGGCAAGTCAAGCACACCAGGAAGAAGTTTTTAACTATATAATGCGTAATAAGGGCGTTATGCCCAGAACTGCACTAAGGTATGCAATTGAAAAAATGCCGAGCGACTTAAAGCATCTGGCAATGAGTAAAATCTAATGTCCACTACTGACAAATCCAATCCATCTTGTCGCCCAGAAATAATGAGATTGAAAGATAATCGATGAAATTAAAAGATAAATGCGCCGATACTTGTAAGGAATCATTGCAGTTAATACCAGGAATCGGCCCTAACCTGGCTCAACACTTCCATAATATTGGGATTCATAGAATTTCCGATTTGAAAGGAAAGGTACCGGAAGAACTATATTCTCAGATGTGTGCCAAGTGTGGAGTTCGAATCGATCGTTGTGTCCTCTACGTTTGCAGGTCCTCTGTGTATTTTGCCGAGACTCAAAATCCGGATTCAGAAAAATTAAAATGGTGGTATTGGAAAGACAAAAACTGACAAAAACAAGACCACATACGTGATAATTTGAAGTAGGGTTAAGATATGGAATTAAACCTGAATATATCAAGGAATACAAAAAACAGCTTGAAAAAGGTGTTATTCAAAGGGCATATCAGGGATTGATGGAATATATCATGGGTTTGAGAACACAATTCAGTCATGAATTTCCCAATTTTGCGCCTGGGCATATATATCAAGGATACATGGATATGACATACTTTCCAATTTTTCCTAAATTATTAAAGAGTCGAAAATTGAAAATTGCATGTCATTAACCACGAGCTTTGACCCACCCGTTTTCATGTAGATTGACCCACCCGGGCAGGTGGTATTTTTTCACGGTCAGGTCATGATGTCAACAACCTCCTTCCTGCGGTGCGGTGATTGCCTCTGGCGGTAAGTATCGCATTCCTTCAACCTTGAAGGGCATTGATTCTATAATAGAATACACTTTAGTCGACAACCCGGATTTCAGCGATTTGGATAAATTAACAAAACAATTTGAGAAAGGAACATTGCAGTTTATCGATTATATCAAGAAATTCTTATCCAGTTGTTGAAGTCGACACTACATTACTCTCTTACCAGCAACCGCTGTACAGCTGGAACCAACACCTTCTTCTCAAATAAGAGTTCGGGAACTGTCCAGAATGCCCCACCATTCAAGATACTGAAGCTAAAACAGTATCCATTCAAGATAGATCCCGAACTTTCTTATTCTCTGGCTATTATCCCTAAGGGCCAATCGAGTTTCAGATAAGTAACAGCCCACGATCCATTCAAGCAATGTAATTGCCACAAATTAGCTATAATTCAATCCGATAACAACGTAACCATAATCGTTTTAGCTACGCTAGTTGGTATTAATATCATATTATTTCATGAAGTAACTTTTTCACTGGACAATTAAGGGGGTGGCAAAATCATGGAACATTAACATGGAATAGACTACTGCTTGCTTAACGAGGTTCATCCCACTACAATATCAAATATCAATGAAAATTTTCATGAACAGGCAAAGTGGCTTTACCCTCGTCGAGTTAGTAGTAACCATCAGTATACTGGCTGTGCTGGCTGGTGTGGTCATAATGAACCTGGGCACGTTTTTCGGTTCCGGCAGGGCCGAGGCCATGGCGGCGGAACAGCACCAGGTAGCCAGCGCAGTAATCGGGTACAGGTTTGACGGCAATATGATAATGCAGCCCTTTACTGTCGGACCGACAGGCAAGGGGGTACTGGACCCCTATCTCATGGGCATCCTGCAACACTACTGGTTAATAGGTAAGGACGGCAGCGTGAGCCCCGGCTCAGCCTACCTCTTCTCCAGCGAATTAAACAGCCTGGCC
>Ga0268277_1000767_pt1 | contig 24449 bp, 18 predicted proteins | sample saktaG_5_FD_190132 | JGI IMG/M metagenome (GOLD analysis project Ga0268277, IMG submission 190132) | Saline water microbial communities from Sakinaw Lake, British Columbia, Canada - sak_2010_1_5_50m | ecosystem: Environmental > Aquatic > Non-marine Saline and Alkaline > Saline ...
TGCTTACATAAACCTGGGAAAATACAAAGATGCGCTCATGGCATTTGACCATGTTCTCGGGCAAGTGCCTGCACATGCCCCCCTGCTGTATAACAAGGGCAGGGCGCTCGCAAAACTTTCCCGGTTTGATGAATCACTGCAGGCACTTGATGCAGCGCTTATACTCGAGAATAATGATGCGCTGATATGGAACCTGCAGGGAAGTGTACGATCCGAACTCGGGATGTTTTCACAATCGCTGGAATCTTTTAATCGTGCGATTGCATTGGAACCTGATAACAGTCCGTCATGGTACCTGAAAGGCAAAGCGCTCTTTGAGCTGGGCAGGGTTAACGAAGCTCTCCCATGTTTTGAGAAAGTCATCGGACTTGACTCCTCCTGTGCTATGGCATGGCTCAGGAAAGGTGCCGCACATGCAAGTCTGGGAGATTATGCATCAGCCATTGAAATGCTCCACACCGGCCTCCGGCTTAAACCCCGGTACGCGAACGGGTGGTATGACCTTGGGGTTGCATGTGCAGAATTGGGGCAGTACGAACGGGCGGTGACTGCATATGATCATGCGCTGAAGATCAATCCCAATTTCACGAATGCCTGCTATGACCGGGGGATCGCTCTTGAACACCTCGGGATGTTTAATGAGGCCATTGCCGCGTTCGATGCAACTATCGGGATTGATCCGGCGTTTGCCGATGCCTATTATCACAAAGGCGTGTGTCTTGTCGAGCTAGACAGAAAAGCCGATGCGGTCATTGCGTTTGATGCGGTCATTGCTATCGATCCCGGCCCGGCAGGAAATTATTTTAAGAAAGGATCTGCACTTCTCGACCTCGGGAAATACGGTGATGCCATCAGGGCATTTGATCTCGCTCTTAAACGCGATGCCTCGATAACAGCCGCTTACCTGCAGCGGGGTATTGCGCTGACCGCCCTTGGCCAGTATGAAGAAGCGATAGGGGCATATGACAGCACTATCCAGCTTGACCCCAATTCCTATTCTGCTTATGAACAGAAAGGTATCGGACTTGCCCGTATCGGAAAATTTGAACAGGCAGTCGTTGCACTCGAAAAAGCAATAGAAATCGATCCGACAGACAAGGAAGTCCATTACGAACTCGGCATGTCAGACATGGCGCTTTGCAGGTTCAACGAAGCAATTGCGGCGTTTGATCGGGTCATCGAACGTGACACCGGATATGGAGATGCTCATTTCAATAAAGCTCTGGCACTTGAGCATCTTGGAAATGATGACGATGCCATCATGGCATTTGATGCGTTTCTCCTTCTCGTCCCGTCATCTGCAGAGGCATGGTATCATAAGGCCAAGGCATTTACCCGACTCGGCAGGGACGGGGATGCTGTTGCAGCATTTGAACAAACCCATATCCTTGACCCCACCAATGCAGACGCCCTGTACTGCGGGGGAACAGCACTCATCCGGCTTGGGCGGGATGAAGAATCTATCAGGCTCCTGAATAAAGCGCTCGCAATCCAGCCCGATCTTGCAGATGCTGTTTTTGAAAAAGCAAAAGCCCTAGCCCGGCTCGGACGTCACACGGAGGCAATCGAAGCATTCGGGCGCACTTCATCTCTTGTCCCGGATAATGCAGATGCATTTTACCATGAGGGGCTGTCCCACAACCTGATCGCACAATATCCTGAAGCAATCCGTGCCTTTGACCGTTCTCTTGACTTGAATCCTGATAATGCTTCTGCAAATTACGAAAAAGGACTTGCGCTTGAGCGGCTCGGCAGGTATGAAGAGGCACTCCTTTCATTTGACTCCGCAATCGGCCAAAAGCCAGATTACGGAGAGGCGTATCTTGAGAAAGGGCGGGCATTTGTTGCCCTTGACCGGTACAATGAAGCGGTCAATGCCTATGGTCACGCAGAAGATCATCTCTCTCTCTTTCCGGCAGTGTATTTTGAAAAAGGGTTGGCATTGCAAAATATACAGAAATACGAAGAAGCGATCAAGGCATTTTCCAAGACGCTTGAAATCGAACCCGATCACATCGAAGCACTCTACCAGGCAGGTACGACGGATGTTGCCCTCCGGCACTACGCGGATTCTGTAAAACTCTTTGACCGCCTGCTTGCCATCATACCGGAAAATGCTGACGCCTGGTTCGAAAAGGGAATCGCACTTTCACGGTTAAAAAGGCATGAGGAGGCAATCTCCTCGTATAAACAGGCGATCGGAATCAGACCGGATCATTTTGATGCCCTCTATCACCGTGCCCGTTCGGTTGCATTGCTCGGTCAGTTTGATGATGCGGTCCTTGCGTACGATGACGTGCTGAGAGTGGAACCGGCACATGCCCCCTCGCTCCACCAGAAAGGTGTGGCACTTGTCCGGTTAGGACGGTACCAGGAAGCGGTAAAATCGTTTGACCGGGCACTTGATGCCGATTCCCAGTTTGCGGATGCTTACTTTGACAAGGGCAGGGCACTCTCCGCGCTCGGCATGTTCCGGGAGGCTGTCAAGACCTTTGACCATGCGATGGCGCTCGACAAAAGCCATGCAGGCATCCATTTTCACAAGGGAATAGCGCTCCAGTCCCTTGGCAGGAATGAAGATGCTATCGTTGCGTTCAACAAAACTCTTGACCTTGACGCCGGTAACTCAGATGCCCATTTCCAAAAGGGGGTATGCCTCGCGGCAACCGGACGGCACAAGGACGCACTTGAATCTTTTGATGCAGCTTTGCATTTGTCACCAAAATCGATCGGGATTTGGATTACCCGGGGGATTGCACTTGCAGCACTTGGAAAGAATAACGATGCAATCGAATCCTTTGTCCAGGCTCTGGAACTCGATCCCGCGAATGCAGATGCATGGTACCGAAAGGGGATTGCCCTCTTTTCCATGACAAATTATGATGATGCAATTGAAGCGTTCAACAAAGCAATCGAGACACGGCCTGATAATGCACTGGCGTACCATTACAAGGGGCAGTCGCTTTCCCGGATCGGAATGTTCCAGGAGGCGATTATCTCATTTAACAATGCGCTTGCTGTCCAGCCGGGATTTGTCGAAGCGCTGGAGCAGAAAGGCAGGGCGCTCACACGACTCGGTGAATACCAGGACGCTGTCGAGAGTCTGAACATCGCGCTGAAGGTCAGGCCCAATGTCGCATCGCTCTGGACGGCAAAAGGGATCGCCCTCTCAAAATTAGGAGATTATCCTGAGGCAATCACCTGCTACAACAAGGCGCTGGGCATCAATACAAAAGACCCGGAAGCATACTATCACCGGGGGGTTTCATACCGCCATCTTGGAAGGTACCAGGATGCGATAAAAAGCTTTGATGCTGCACTTCTCCAGAACCATGACTACCCTGAGGCATACTACCATAAGGGCAGGGCGCTCTTTGGGCTCTCCATGTACCAGGAAGCGATTGGTGCCTATACGACCGCGATCAGTGCAAAGAACCAGTTTTCGGAAGCGTTTCTGTTCAAGGGAATCGCGCAGAACAGCCTTGGCAGATATGAAGATGCAATCGATTCTTTCAACCATGCAACCACGGTCAACCAATCCTGCACACCCGCCTACCTCCATAAGGGAATATCCTTTACTCATCTCAAGCGGTATGTCGAGGCCATTCAATCATACGACCAGGCACTCGCTCATGATCCGGAGCTCCCTGATGTGCAGTATCAGAAAGGGGTGGCACTGGAACACTGCGGCAGGTACGATGAAGCGCTCGACTCATATGATAATGCTATTGCCCTGAATGCCCGGTTTGCAGAAGCACATCACCACCGGGGTATTGTGCTCGTGCAGATGCGTCGGTTTGATGATGCCCTCGTGGCGTTCGATGCAGCGCTTGCTATCCAGCCGGAATCCCCGCAGGTATTGTATGAAAAAGGCAGGGCGCTTGCAATGAGCGGGGCTCCCCTTGATGCGATTGCTGCTTTTGACCTTGCTCTCGCAGCGCATCCGGGATTTGCAGAAGCGATCTTTGAGAAAGGGAGAGCGCTGTTCGAGACCGGAAATTATAATGATGCCATCGCTGCCTTTGACCGTGCACTGGAGGGCAAGCCAGATTGCCACCAGGCATTATTCATGAAAGGGCGTGCAGATTTTGAACTGGGAAGGTTCGAGGAGGCGATCGTCTGTTATAATCATGCCCTTGAAATCAGTCCAAGGTCAGCAAATGTGCATTATTTCAAAGGGGTGGCATATGCGGCGGGTGAACAACACCAGGAAGCGATCCAGTCGTATGACCGGGCGCTCGAACTTGACCCGGCATATGCGGCAGCGTTCAGCCATAAGGGGGTGTCACTGGCCGAGCTCGGGTTGTCGCGCGATGCAATTGATGCATTTGACCGGGCTCTTGAACATGACCGGACCTATGCAGATGCATACCTTGGCAAGGGTAACGCGTTCTATGATATCGGCAGGTCAGGCGACGCTCTCAAAAACTATGAGAAAGTGCTGGAACTTGCCCCGGAGAATGCAGTCGCATGGACCCGGAAAGGGATGGCACTTGCTGACCTCCGGAAATACGAGGACGCCATCACGTCCTATGACCAGGCGCTCACACTCGACCCCGGATTTGCCATCGCATATTTCACCAAGGGAAGTGCCCTTGACGAACTTGGCAGGTTCCGTGAATCTGCCTCTGCGTACGAAGCGATGACTGGCATCCAGCCGGATTTTGTTGATGCATGGATACGAAAAGGGCGGGCGCTTCAGCGCGAGGGACTCTACCAGGACGCCCTTTCCACGTTTAAGCATGCACTCGAGCTTGACCCTGCACAAAAGAGCATCTGGAACGATATCGGGGATATCCTTGAAAAACTCGGGAAGCATGAAGAGGCACGAATCTGCTACTCAAAAGCAATGTAACGGATACGATTGTTAATGTTTGAGATCACTAAAAATGAATTATTTGCTCTTTTTCCTGTTGTATGCCCACCAGCCAATGCCTGCACCGACAAGGACAAGAAGCGCGAGCCATACGGCATATTTTACATAGAATGGCTTTTGTGATTCAGCAAGGATTCTGGCGTTCTTAATGTTACCCTCAAGATAAGGGTAATTGGGATCAAGTTCTGCTACGCGTTCGAATGCCAGGATGCCTTCTTCGCATCTCCCCATCCCGCATAAGGCATACCCTTTGTTAAACCATGCCTCGGCATTCTCGGGATCGAGAGCAATTGCCTTCTCAAAGGCGTTTAACTGTTCATGGTAGTATGTATCCGCCGTTTGTGTATCATGGAACTGGTCTTCGTACATAAATCCAACGCTGTACAGGATCTGCCCCCGATTTATCCACCCTTTTACGTAGGCAGAATTTATCCGGATTGAATTGTTGGAAGCAGCCAAGGCCTCGGAATATTTTTTTGCGCGATTGAGCGCGTCAGCCTTGCCATTCCATGCTTCGAAATACCCGGGCTCCCGTTGGATTGCCTGTTCGAACGCACCAGCAGCCTGAGAATAGTTCCCCCCATCGAGAAAAACAACTCCCCGGTCATAGAACGCAACAGCTTCCGGAGAATAGGCAGCCGTAGGAGAGATTACAAGAAGTGTGGATATGACAAAGAAAAGGATTCCCGCCTGGTAAAAATTATTCATGCGAACCTCGTATCAATGTTCGAACTGGCATTTGATAAAGATACCAGCGTCGCTTTTCTTATCACTCAAGCACGAGGATCCTTCGCGTCAGGCTCTTGTGCACCTGCTGCTCATGGCGCTGCACGATGTCCATATGCCCGGCGGCAATTTCACTGATGTCCTTATGCGTAACGACAACCGCACGCCTTCCCTGTTTCAAAACCCTGCGCAGTTCTGCAAGTGCATCATCATAGAGCCGCTCCATTGTGTCTTCCTTTTTGATGGAGACTGACTGGCCGTAGGGAAAGTCAGTAACCACAGCATCGACAGATGCATCGGACAAGGGCAGGCTGGTGGCATCGGCTACAATCAGCGTGCCGGTATGAACATTCTGCCGGCTTCCGTCAATCATCAACGGATCACAATCACTTCCGATGGCATCGATCTGTAGCATTTCTGCCTCGATTAGCGTCCCCCCCGTCCCGCAGAACGGGTCAAGGAGGAGATCTCCAGGGTATGAACAGGATATATTGACCAGCGCCCGCGCCATCCGTGGCATCATCACACCGGGATGGAAGAATATCCTTTTGCCGGGATTGCGTTTGTCAAAAAATCCCCGGTCGATGGTGAAGAGAAGCCTGCCAAAATAACACCGGTCTTCTGAAAGGACCGCCCGGTACTCCTCTTTAGGATCCTTGAGATCCACGGGTCCGCTGATCATCGTGCCTATAAGTTGTTCAAATTCCCGCTGGGAGCACTGGTCCACAAGTGTCGTGTCGCCAGCATGAACTTTTCGTACCCTCCCGGAAAATGACCGGTCCGTCTCAATTGCACAGTCCCTGAGTACCTGCCGGAATGAGTCGATATCAGGTGCACATTCCCCGAGATATTCGCAAACGCCGTGTGACAGCGCAAGCCGCCGGACACTCTCAGGATCACGACATTCTGCCACAGCTACCTGAGCCCGCTTTTCAATGACCGTTCCGACACATTCGAGTTCTGCGAAAGGGAGTGTAGGGTTTTCCCCCGAGAGCTCAAAGAGCAGCTTCATTGATTAACGATAGGACATGAAAGAGGAAATAGATTGACATAGGGAAAAATTAAGGAAACTGGCAAAAGATTATTTTTTTTCTTTTTTCTTTCCCATGAACCCGGAAAAAAAACCCTTTTTCCCGGCATGTTTACCTTCGATGGCAAGGATCTTTTCGTACAGCTCCTTTTCTTCGCTGCCAACCTGACGGGGTGTGACAATTTTCACTCGTACGAGCAGCTCCCCGGGATGCCCGCGGCGCTTGACACCCTCGCCCGGGACCCGAAGCGCGGTGTTAAACTGGACACCGGCGGGTACATTTATTTCGATATGGCGCTTGTCTATGGTCTCGATCTCAATGGTTGTGCCCATCACGGCCTGTGCCGGCGAAATTTCGATCATGGTCTCAAGGGTGTCCCCGTCCCGTGTGAACCGATTGTGGGGCTGGACAAATACTTCGATGAACAGGTCTCCGTTGGGGGCTCCGAAGTCCCCGGCTTCACCATATCCTTCCATCCGCAGGCGCATGCCGGTTTCCATGCCGGGCGGGATATGGATGGTGACCTTCCGTTTTACCCGGGAGTGACCGGAACCGCGGCAATCCTTGCATATCCGCTCGGGAATTTTACCCTTGCCGCCGCACTGGGTGCAGGTAGCCATGCGGATAAACTGTCCGAACGGAGACTGGGATGCCTGCCGCATCTGGCCGCTCCCGCCGCACCGGGGACAGGTATTCTGTTTTTTGGTCTCGCTGCCCGACCCGGCACATGCGGGACAGGGTTCGGTATGCATCACCTCGATGTCACGGTCAGTCCCCGCGACAGCATTCTCAAGCGGGATTGAGATGCGCGTCAGGAGGTCTGCACCCGGTTGTGGTCCCGCCCTCCGGTTACCACCCCCGAAGAAGTCAAAGATGTCCCCGAACCCGGAGAAGTCTGTCGAGAACCCTCCTCCATATCCTCCGCCTCCGGTGTACGACCCTTTCGAGGCATTGGTATACGTCTCATGCCCCATGTTGTCGTACTGTGCCCGCTTCTGGGCATCGGAAAGGACGCTGTAGGCTTCGTTGATATGTTTGAACTTCTCCTCTGCCCCATGGTCTTTGCAGACATCCGGATGGAATTTGCGGGCAAGGTTGCGGTACGCCTTCCTGACTTCCTTGTCATCGGCATTCCGGGGTACGCCAAGGATGTCGTAGTAATCAGAAGAGCCCATAGGGGTCACTCTTCTTTGACCTTGTAGTCCGCATTGACGACGTTGTCATCCTGTTTATTATCCGGAGTGCCGTTTCCTGATGCGCCAGCCTGCTGCTGTGCTGCCTGCTCTGACTGCACTTTCTGGTAGAGCTTGGTCGTTGCAGCGTAGACAATTTCAGTGAGCGATTCCATTGACTTTTTTATCTCATCAAGGTTGTCGTCGGCGAGCGCCTTTTTGACCGCTGCTGCACTCTCTTCGATCTTTGTCTTGTCGGCGGGTTCAATCTTGTCGCCGCTCTCTTTTAACATCTTTTCTGCGGCAAAGACTGCCATATCCGCCTGGTTGTGCAGTTCGATCTCATCGCGCTTCTTCTTGTCGTCAGCCTCGAACTTTTTGGCATCTTCGGTTGCGCGTTTGATATCCTCTTCAGAGAGTTTCCGGTCTCCCTTGATGGAGATCGCCTGCTGGTTACCGCTGCCAAGGTCTTTTGCTGATACATGGATGATGCCGTTTGCATCGACATCGAAGGTCACATCAATCTGGGGGATGCCCCGCGGTGCCGGCGGGATGCCGGTGAGCTGGAACTTTCCCAGCGTGAAGTTGTCCTTTGCAAGCGCCCGTTCCCCCTGCACGACATGGATCTCGACACTGGTCTGCCCGTCAGCAGCGGTCGAAAATATCTGGCTTTTTCTTGTAGGGATTGTGGTATTGCGTTCGATCAGTTTGGTCGCTATCCCGCCAAGTGTTTCGATACCCAGCGTGAGCGGTGTGACGTCAAGCAGCACGATGTCTTTTGTCTCTCCGGTCAATACGGCACCCTGTATACCAGCGCCGAGCGCGACGCACTCATCCGGGTTGATGCCCTTGTCCGGCTCTTTTCCCAGAATTTTTTTGATAGTTTCCTGCACAAGCGGGGTACGGGTCTGGCCCCCGACAAGCAGCACATGGTCGATGTCTTTTGGCTCCATCTTCGCATCAGCGAGTGCCTGTTTTACCGGCCCAACGGTGGATTCTACAAGGCTGCCGATGAGCTGCTCAAGCTTTGCCCGTGTCAGGTCGATATTCAAAAACTTTGGGCCGCTGGAATCGGTGGTGATGTACGGGAGGTTGATGTTTGTGGACTGCCGCGATGAAAGCTCGATCTTTGCGTTCTCGGACGCGTCACGGAGGCGCTGCATCGCATAGGGATCGTTCTTTAAGTCAACACCCTCTTTTTTCCTGAACTCATCAACAAGATAATCCTGAACAATTTTATCGAGGTCGTCGCCACCAAGATGGTTATTCCCTGCTGTCGATTTGACTTCAAAAACACCATCTCCGAGCGTCAGGATCGAAACATCGAACGTTCCGCCGCCAAGATCATAAACAAGCACCGTTGCATCCGCTTCCTTGTCAATACCATATGCAAGAGCACTTGCGGTGGGTTCGTTGATAATCCGCAGGACTTCGAGACCGGCGATCTTTCCGGCATCCTTTGTTGCCGTCCGCTGTGAGTCGTTGAAATATGCAGGGACGGTGATGACGGCTTTTGAGATCTTTTCACCGAGATATGCCTCTGCATCGATCTTCATCTTCTGTAGGATCATTGCCGAGATCTCCTGAGGAGAATAATCCTTGTCATCGACCCTGATCTTTTCGGTTGTCCCCATCTTTCGCTTGATTGACTGGAACGTGCGTTTGGGATTGGTGACAGCCTGGCGTTTTGCAAGGCTTCCGACGAGACGTTCCCCTTCCTTGGTGAATGCCACAACGGATGGTGTGGTACGCCCTCCCTCAGCATTGGGGATGACGATCGCCTTTCCGGCTTCCATGATTGACATACAGGAAAATGTCGTCCCCAGATCAATTCCCAGAATTTTTTCCTTTGCCATAGTTAATCCTCATTATTTTTTTGGTTTCCTTTTGATACTGCGACTTTTGCAAACCTGATTACTTTGTCATGCATGCGATACCCGCGGGCAGCCTCGTCGATTACGACACCTTCTTCATAATCAGAAGGAACATGCGCAATCGCCTCGTGCTCTGCAGGATCGAATTTTTTTGTCAGCACTTCGATAGGGGTGATTCCGTGACGCTGCAGTATCGAAGAACAGAGTTCCCGTATCTGTTTAAGCCCTTCACGCAGGGAGGCATCGTCCGAATGTGCAGCACGATCGAGGTTATCGATAACCTCCAGCATGTCGACGGCGAAACGTTCATTTGCATAATGCAGGATGGTTTCGCGTTCGCGTGCCGATCGTTTCCTGAAGTTGTCAAAATCTGCGGCAAGTCTCAGATACTGGTCGTTCAGCTCATCGTACCGCTTTTTCTGCTCATCCGGCCCGGATGGTGCCTGTGCCGGTTGATCAGCCCCCGGTTCAGTGCCTGCAGGGATTTTTTCCTGCTCTGGCACGTCGTTACAATCATCGGCCATGGTACATCCCATTCGATGTTCTATTATCTATTGTATTGTGGTTCTATATAAATATTTACTCACTCACAAAAGAACAAGCGCTAAATTATCCTTATTTTAACAAATGGAAGCAAAATTCGTCAATAATTGGTATTTAAAACCATTTTTGCGTTCCTTATGACTACGAATTTTACCACACCAAGAAATTTTTTCTCATGAATTTTTTTACATGCAGGATTAATCAACAAACCGGTTCAGGTTTTGTATTCAACTCCGACTCCATACCTTTTTTTCCCCGCTTTGCGTAATAATTGACCATGAAGTGGGCACTGCTTTCGGTCTGGGACAAAACGGGTATCATAGAACTCGCAAATGCACTCATCGGGTCAAAGTTCAGCCTCATGAGTTCGGGGGGTACAGGAAAGGCACTCGCACACGCCGGCATAAAATTCACCGAAGTGTCAAACTATACCGGGTTTCCCGAGATGATGGACGGCCGGGTCAAAACACTCCATCCCAAGGTGCATGGCGGCCTTCTGGGGCGCAGGCAGATCGATGATGCGGTCATGGCAAAGCACGGGATCAACCGGATCGATCTCCTTGTCGTGAACCTCTACCCGTTTGAGGCAAAGTCCGAACAGGGAATGGATCTCGATAAGCTTATCGAATATATTGATGTCGGGGGACCGGCAATGATCCGGGCTGCCGCAAAAAATTATAAGGATGTGGCAGTTGTTGTCGATCCCGCAGATTACCCCCTGGTTTCAAATGCCCTGAAACAAGGAGATATCCCCTCTGACATGAAACTCTCCCTTGCCAAAAAAGCATTTGCCCGGACTGCTGCGTATGATGCATACATCAGTAATTATCTCCACCGGATCGGTACCGATTTTCCCGAGATATTTACGGTCCAGTACACCCATGGCAGGATGTTGCGCTATGGCGAGAACCCGCACCAGAAAGCAGCGGTGTACGGAAGTCTGGGTATTGCCGGTACCGAACCGTTCCAGGGCAAACAGATGTCGTACAACAATTACCTTGACCTGAATGCTGCAATTGCATTATTAAGGGAATTTGACGAGACTGTGGCTGTCATTGTCAAACACAACAACCCCTGCGGTGTTGCAACAGGAGATTTTCTGCTCGATGCGTACATCACCGCCCGTAACGTAGATCCCGAATCTGCCTATGGCTCGGTTGTTGTCTTCAACCGGGAGATTGACCGGGCTGTTGCTGAAGAACTTGCAAAAACTTTTGTTGAGGTCGTGGCTGCACCCTCATTTTCTGCAGACGCTCTGGAAATCCTGAAGAAGCGAGAGAACATGAGGGTACTCCCGGTTCCATTAAAAGTCGATGCCGATGAGATCCGTACAATCGATGGCGGGGCGCTCGTGCAGCGGACCCCCCCCTATAAAGAGCACTGGAAGGTGATCACCGACCGTGACCCTACAGCGGATGAGTTACAGGCACTCCAGTTTGCGTGGAAGATCTGTAAGCATACACGGAGCAATACAATCATATTTGCCGACAATCACAGGACGCTGGGCATCGGGGCGGGGCAGATGAGCAGGGTCGATGCGGCAAAGATTGCGATCCAGAAAGCCCATGCCCCGCTCACCGGGTCCGCCGTTGCTTCCGATGCGTTCCTCCCGTTCCCGGACACGCTTGAAGTCGCAGCAAAAGCCGGTGCAACTGCGCTTGTCCAGCCGGGCGGATCGATCCGCGATGAGGAAGTCATCGCTGCAGCAAACCGGCTGCACATGGCAATGGTTTTTACGGGCGTACGGCACTTCAGGCACTGATTTAACCATTCCAATTTGATTTTTGAACATTTTTCTACGATATATTTATATTCTGCGAAGTTGTTAGCTACCTTAAATCGTTTGTGGCTGGATCGGTCACGGATGATTCAGATGAATGATTGGTGATTGGTAATGGATTATGGAGCTATGGTAGGCGAATCTTTTGCATATGCAAAAGATGCTGTCTGGGAAAAGTGGAACAAATGGCTGATGCTGATCATCGCCACGATCCTGTTGGGTATTCCTCTTGCAGGATATTGCCTGAAAGTCCTTCGCGGAGAAAAGCCTGCTCCTGAAGTTGCAGACTGGGGGACACTCTTTGTTGACGGTATCAAGACAATAATCGTGATGCTCATCTATGCTATCCCGGTTATTATTGTTGAAGTACTGATGATAGGAAGCGTGATGACAGGTGCCTTGTCAGGTGATCCGAATGTAATGATGGCAGCTATCGGCGCTATGCTGATAGGATTTGTCGTTGTCTTCATTCTTGCAATCATTATTGCACTCTTTGAAATGATCGGTGTCGTCAGGTTTGCCCGCACAGGAAGTATGGGCGAGGCGTTTAATTTCAGTGCGATTCTTGCAACCATCGGGAAGATTGGCTGGGTAACCTACATCATAGCACTTATCGTTTACATTATTGTCGCTGTGATTTTCGGAATCATCGTGACAATTCTTATGATGATCCCAATCCTCGGAATAATCCTCTATCTGTGCCTGATCCCGCCCTTTGCACTTCTCGCTACACGGTACTTCTGTCTTGTGTACGATTCCGCAGGCGCGTAATCTCAATACATTTTTTTTATATCCCAAAGCCGTCAGCCATTCTTTTTTATGGCAGGCGGGGCTATCAATTTTGGAACAGGTGATCGTCATGGATTATGGTTCAATACTTACCGATTCATTTTCTTATGCAAAAGATGCGGTCTGGTGTAATGCAAAACGTTGGTTCCTGTTACTGGTATGCCTTATCATCTTTCCATTTATTCTGGGGTACATAGTCAGGATCTATCGTGGTACCAAGCCGGCACCGGAACTGGAACAGTGGGGCAGTATGTTTGTTGACGGGTTGAAACTCCTGTGTGTACAGCTAATTTACGCGGCACCTGTAATCCTGCTCATTATTGCTACGTTTCTTCCATTCTTCTCAACCCTCTTTGCCTCCGGACTGTTTACGGAAAACACCACTACGATGTCCGAAGCCCAAATTGAACAGTTTTTTGGATCCCATCCGGAGATCTTGTCTGCATTGGGCACAATGATTATTCTCCTCGCTCTTGCAGTTATCCTTGCTATTGTCATCGGCATATTCTCGTTCATCGGGTCAGTCAGGTTTGCCCGCACCGGATCCATAGCTGAAGGATTTAATTTCTCTGCAATACTTGCCACAATACGGAAGATTGGTTGGATCAACTACCTGCTCGCCCTGATCGTTATCGGAGTAATCGGGATGGTATATGGATTTTTAATGAACCTTGTCATGATGATTCCTTTCATAGGTTTCATCATCTGGTTCTTGTTATATCCGCCATTCATCCTTTTTGGGGGCAGGTACGCCTCGCTGGTTTATGATGAAGGGGAACGGGAGGTTATCATTCAATCGTACCTCCCAGGACAAACACCCTGATACAACACATACCTTTTTTAGATTTACATAGGATCGTTACGAAAAGAATTTTATCTGGCGGTAGTATCTTTTTTACCGCTGCACCGCACCTATATTTGCCTGTTCAACGGTCTTTGCGTACCGTGCGAGGACGCCTTTGAGCGGTTTTACCGGAGGTTTCCAGTTTTTCTTTCGTTTCTGGATTTCCTTTGCATCAACACGGAGGTCAATTTTCTTCCTGTAGAGGTCGACTTCGATCTGATCGCCATCTTGCACAAAAGCGATCGGCCCGCCAACTGCTGCTTCCGGTGCAACATGCCCGATGCATGGGCCCCGGGTGCCACCGGAGAATCTTCCATCGGTAACAAGCACGACTTTTGTATACCCAAGTCCCATCAGCGCTGAAGTGGGAGAGAGCATCTCCGGCATCCCGGGCCCGCCCCGCGGTCCCTCGTACCGGATCACAATCACATCGCCTTCACGGATCTTTTTCGCGAGGATCGCCTTCATCGCTGCCTGTTCGCCATCAAAAACATGCGCCGGTCCCGCATGTTTCCACATCGGCTTTGACACTGCGGCACATTTCACCACCGCGCCATCCGGGGCAAGGGACCCTTTCAGGATCTTCAAGCCTCCTGCTGCACTGACGGGTTTTGCACACGTCCGTATAATGGATGAATTTTTCACAATGGCTGACTTTGCTATCTGCCGCGTGGTTGTTCCGGATACGGTGGGGCAGTCATCAAGAAGTTTTTCAATCTGCCTGAATACCGCAGGGATCCCCCCGGCACGGTACAGCGTCTGCATCGAGTGCGGGCCGGATGGCTGCATGTGGCAGATGTGGGGCACTTTTTCTGCAAGCGCATTGAAGTCTTCAAGCGTAAGCGAGATACCGGCTTCGGTTGCGATCGCCATAAGGTGAAGCACCGTGTTCGTTGAACCTCCGAGTGCCATATCGACGCAGATTGCATTCCGGAGACTTTTTTTCGTAATGATATCACAGGGTTTGATATTCTTTTTCACTAACCGGAGTACTGCTTCCCCAGTCTCGTGGGCGATCCGGAGTTTTGCCGCGTCAACAGCCGGTATTGCAGCGCAGCCGGCAAGCGACATCCCCATCGCTTCGGTCATACATGCCATCGTATTTGCAGTATAGAGTCCCTGGCAACTTCCGCAACCTGGCATGGCAGCGCGTTCCAGCTCACAGAGAGCATCTTCCGTCATCGTACCTGCTGCGACTTTTCCTACACCTTCAAATACATCGATAAGAGAGAGCTCCTTTCCTTCCTGGTAGCCGGAGAGCATCGGGCCGCCGGTGAGAACGACAGTCGGGATATTGCACCGGGCTGCTGCCATGAGCATGCCGGGGACAATCTTGTCGCAGGTACCGACACAGACCAGACCATCGAACCGGTGAGCGTCCACCATCAGCTCAATCGAGTCGGCGATATTCTCGCGAGAGGGCAGCGATGACCTCATTCCTTCATGCCCCATGGCAATCCCGTCACAGATCCCGATAGTGCCAAACTCGAACGGGACACCCCCTGCAGCCGCAATGCCTTCCCTGACCTTGTTTCCTAACTCCCGCAGGTGGACATGCCCGGGAACGATGGTGTTGTATGCATTGGCAATCCCGATAAACGGCAGACCCATCTCGCGATCTGTCACACCCAGGGAACGGAGCAGCGAGCGGTTTGGCGCCCGCGAATAGCCGGTTTTGATTTCATCACTGCGCATAGCTCACCTTCACATGCAAATTTGTCTCCGGTATATATGTTTCCGCCCGTATAAAACCACCACGGGATTTTTTTAGAGATTCCCTGGATTCATACCTCATATCAGAAAAAATGATCAGGAACAGAAAAAAATGGGGTGCACATACCCCATTCAGATACTTTTCCATCTCTTAATTTCATCAATAAAAGATTTTACAAAAGCATCTGAGAAATACGCATGGGTATAGGTACCGATGGTATTGTTGGATACGAGCCCGTCATTCCCATCGGCAATCCCTCTTCCCCTGCCGAGCCGGAATGTGTACCGTGCATCTGGTTGCGGGGACACTTTAGAATAATGGAACTCGTGGCCTATCAGCGAAAGGCCGGGCTGAAGAAATGATTTCCCCTCGACACTCTCTCCTTCGACATACCCAAGTGCCTGAACCTTTGTTGTCATCACTGTTGTAGCAGGGAGTGCCCCGCATAACCGGTATGAACGGTCTGCAGCGACATCTTCGGTGAGATACATAAGACCCCCGCACTCTCCATAGATTGGCATCCCCCGATCTGCAGCTCTTCTGATATCCGACCGGCAAAGAGAAGATTCCAGTTCAACAAGATGCAGTTCAGGATATCCGCCGCCAATATACAAACCCTGCACATCGGGAAGCCGGTCATCACGTGGCGAAAAAAAGACCAGTTCGGCACCGGCAGCGCGGAGCCGGTCAAGATTGTCCTGATAGTAAAAACAGAATGCCGGGTCCCACGCCACACCGATCTTTCCTATCGGGGGAATGTTCCTTATTTCAGGTGGCACCCCGCGCAGAGGTGATACCTGTTGGGCGGTTTTTTTAATAGCATCAAGATCACAACATTCACTGATAATTGCACCGGATCCTGTATTCGCTGATGTTTCATGTGCCATCTCAAGGCCAAGGTGCCGGCTTTTTATTGCGAGCTGTTCATTTTTGGAGATCCAGCCGAATGCCGGAACAGCAAGAGAAGACTCGATCATCTGCCGGTGCCGGTCACTTCCGATCCTGTTGAAGATCACACCGGCAATACGCATGGCGGGATGATAGGTTGAAAAACCGTGGATAAGCGCCTGGGCGCTCCGCGACATACCACCGGCATCCACGACAAGGATAACCGGTGCATCAAGGATTGTGGCTACATGTGCAGTGCTTGACCGTTCGGTGCCATCAATCCCATCATACAATCCCATAACACCCTCTATCACTGCAATGTCAGCACCAGCGGTTGCACGCAGGAAGGTGTCTCTCACCCCATCATCCCCCATCATGAAGGGGTCAAGGTTCCGGGATACGCGCCCGCAGATCTTCGTGTGGTGGGTAGGATCAATAAAGTCCGGCCCGACTTTGAACGGCTGTACCGAAACGCCCCGTGCGACAAGTGCTGCCATGACACCGGTTGCTACCGTGGTTTTGCCACATCCGCTATGGGTACCGGCTATGACAATTCGTGACACCGTGTTCATATTCGTTCCCATGATTCTGGGGTTGTCTTAACTTTTCCGGGCTGTGATGGGGTGACCGTAATATGGATTCCACTCTCTTTTCCATAGTCATCGACCCGTTTATGCACCCGTTCCACCATGCTCCCGGTTGTCAGGATTAGGGAATCCTCTCCCAGCAATGCCCTGAGAATGCATTTGTCAATAACCCCGTATGTGAAGTCCAGCCGTATGTGGCTGTTTTCTGCGCGCTGTTTTGCCCGGGTTCCCATTGCACCCACAGAAACTCCGGTACGATTTGAGACCCCTTCCAGAAACGATTCCTCGTTATCCAAATCAACATTGCAGACCGTTATTGTACCGGGCCGGGCATGGCAGCAGGTCTTTTGGAATAATGTCTCGATGATGTGCATCATGTCCAGCACAGTGTGGGGTTTCTTATCCGGAAGAGAGAAACCACGCTTCTGCATCTCGATATAGAGTTCGAGCAGGAGCGGAAGGGAAAGATGTGCCATGCGGACATGATCAGGATTCCCGAACGCCACATCCGGTACGTCTTCCTGAAGGATCCTGCCATCCAGTAAAAGGATTGCCCGGTCGGCCCACGGGTATGCAAGTTCGACATCATGGGTGGAGATGATGATAGTCTTCCCTTCATGGTTCAGTTCGTCAAGCAGTTCCATAATATCTTCTGATCCCGATGGATCGAGTCCACTGGTCGGCTCATCGAAAACCAGTACATCCGGATCCATTGCCAGCACACCGGCGATAGCTACCCGTTTCTTCTCCCCACCGGAGAGCTGGTGGGGCGGGCGCCGTTCAAACCCCTCAAGCCCGACATGCCGTAGTGCAAGAGTCACCGCGTTCCGGATGGCCTGCTCATCAAACCTGAGATTTGCCGGGCCGAAAGCTACATCCTGGTACACGGTCGGTGCAATGATCTGGCGGTCCGGATTCTGCAACACGTACCCGATGCGTTTGCGGAGCTGGCGGAGTGACCGGGTATCATACCGGATCGGTTCTTTGTCAAAGAGCATCAGGCCCGAATCCGGGCGAATCATACCATTGAACATCTGTAATAACGTGGACTTACCAGCGCCATTGGGACCCACAAGTGCGATCTTCTCGCCCTGGCGCATGTGGAAGCTGATCCCTTTAATCGCCTCCGGGTTTCCCGGGTACCGGTACCTGATATCCCGCGCTTCGAGTATAACATTCATGAAAGCGCCACGACCCCTGTAGACATCCCCAGCAGAATCCCACTTAGCCCGGAAAGATACAGCATTACAAGGATGAGTGACGGTATCTGCACAGGTTCCGCCTGATCCAGTGAAGGGATTATCCCGTCATAGCAGCGGCTGTCCATCGCATGGATGAGGTCTTCTCCTGCAATCCAGCTGGAGATGAAGAGCATTCCGCAGAGCATGGAAAAGGATCGGATTGATTCCATTGGTCTGCTATAGCCAAGGCGCATCACCTGTGCATGCCAGATCTCGACAGTTTGGGCAATGACAATGAAGATGTAACGGTAGATGATCATCATGAGGTCGATGAGTTCGATGGGAATCCCGATACGTTTCATGCCATTAAAGAGATCTGTCAGGGGAGTCGTCAGTGCGATGAAAAAAAGTGAGACCGAACACCCGAACACCCGGCACAACACCAGTATACTCTCCTTTACAGCGCCTGTTGTGATGGAAAGATCAATCCACGGTACCGGGTTGAACCGCCAGATCACATCCCCGCCGCCAAGTATGAAGAGGAGGATCACGATGCTCATGATCGTAAAAATGGCCGGGCCCAGCAGGAGTTCCCCGTATAGGCGGGGAGATGTCCGTGCCGGGATGATAAGAACAAGACTGAGTATGATACCAGAGATCAGCGGCACGACCGGTGATGGGGATATGAGGCAGAGGATGAGCGATCCAAGCGCAAGAATGAGTTTGGTTCCGGTGTTGATATGCCGGAACGCACTCTGTTGTGCGACACTGTCCAGATTTGTCTCAAGCATGGATCTCAGGTCGTTAACGAGGATTTTCTCTGCCCGAACCAGTACCCGAAGACGAGCCCGAGAACAAGGCCCCCAAACGAGGCCTGGAGTGCAAAGAGCGTGGACTCGATCTCCCCGCTCGGAGGTTCATACTGGGGAATGACCGGTGAGAAGGATTCAACCGGATGACCGGTCAGTTCGGCGATTTTCTGCGAACCGACATCATCGGATCCGCTGAACTCATGACTCCCTCCGGCGCTGACCATGAGAAAGAGCACGACGAAAGCAAGGACTGCAACGACGGTGATAATTTCGAGTTTATAGTTTTGGATCATGATCATCCCTCTGCCAAGGAAACTGCCTTGTCATTCCTATGTGCACCGATAATCTGGTCCTCTGAGAAGACGTTCAGTTTTATAAGAATTTCCGGTTTCAGCGCGACAATATACTTGAAGACGAGCGCCAGCACGCATCCCTCCACGATCGCGAGAGGTACCTGGGTAATGGCGAAGATCGCAAAGAATGCTTCAAACGAGGCAAGGATCCCTCCAACCTGTGCGGGATAGGCGAGTGCAAGCTCGAACGAAGTAATGACATATGTCACGAGGTCGGCAACTGCCGTTACGAGAAATACCGTGACATAGATATTGACCTTCGTGTCTTTGAGCAGACGGTACACAGCATACCCGGCAATCGGACCGCCGATCGCCATCGAGACCATGTTGGCTCCCATCGTCGAGAGCCCCCCGTGGGCGAGCAGGAGTGCCTGGAAGAGCAGGACGATTGCACCAACGATCGAGGTAATGAATACCCCAAAACACATGGTCGAAAGACCGGTGCCGGTCGGGTGGGAGCAGCTGCCGGTTACCGAAGGGAGTTTGAGAGCGGACAATATGAAGATGAACGCTCCGCAGACCCCGAGCAGCGGCAGGTATTCCCGGTCTTTCCTCATCATCGATCGCAGTTCAACGATTCCGAGAACAAGGAATGGGATGGCAACAAGCCACCAGAGCAGGCACCATTCCCATGGTAAGAATCCTTCCATAATGTGCATGGTAATACAAAACAATTTTAGTTGCTTTAAGTAAATAAAACTTGCTTATTTTTACGGTATACGGAGTTTATCCGGAAATTATTTTCTGAATTTGATAAATGATAAAAAAATACGGAAGAATAATGGGCCTAAAACCGATTAAAAATACTGTGGACAATCTCAAAATTCGTGCATACTTTCTGCAAAAAATTGATTTTGTTCAGTTGCCTTTTTTCCGGATTTTATATACTGCATATCCAATCCCAACAATCACGGCAATAATCACACTTATCATGATGGGATTTGACAGGATTGCTGAAATGCCCGTCTGTTCCGTAACATTTACCCGTACCTTCATGGTGTCGGATATGTATGAGTTGTCGAGTGCATCGCGGTACCGGATTTCAGAGTCCAGGCCATATTCCTTGATGGTCGCAGCACGGTCAACACTCACCTCATACGATGCAACCACAGAATCGCCGGGCTTGATCTCGCCCAGATATGCAATATCATCATTGCTGGTAAACGGGTTTACCGCACTGATCCTCCCCTGGGCAGAAAATACGGATGTATCGCCGGTATTTTTATACTCCACCGTGATCACTTTCTTGTTCCCCGGGTTCAGCTCTGATGGGGCGGAAATGACTGCGAAATCAATTTTTCCGCCAACGGGAACCCCGATGGTATCGGTGCGGGACGTGACCGTATCGCCGTCTTTGTTCTCGTAGACAACTGCAACGTCGACCGGGTAGGTCGAGCGCTCTGCATCTTTAGCCACCGAGACTTTGTACCTGCAATCAACAGTTGAGCCGGACGGGAAATCCCCGACAAATACGCTGCTGTCTGTGGGAATGATAGGGCTGTTCCCGTTACGGATGACTTTTACAATCGCTTTTGACCCGTCCTCGTAGCCGGTATTTTTTATCTTGAGGTTCAGGTAGCCTTCAGTTCCGACGTTCAGGTGATCGGATTGTGCCGACAGCACATCGATGGAGATCTCGGGTTTGATCTTGATAGCGAGCGGAACGCTTGCATTGGTAGTTTTATAGTAATATCTGATGGCATCGGTCCCATATTGCTCTGCAAACTGAAGGTAGGTATAATCAATATTGACCGGAAGAGTATACGTCCCTGACTGAGCATCCGACAGGATCTTTACATTGAAGGTGGTCGTAACCGTACTTCCCCCGTTGAGATCGCCGACCATCTGGGGGTCTGACTTGACAACAATCGGGGCGTTTCCCGCGGACAGCGATACCATTAGGAGTTTGGCGGTATTGGGAAGGTCCTCGCGATCGACAATTCCGGACTGGATCATTTTGTATTCGTTCAGCCCGCTGTTCTCGATGACAAGGGTGAGCGTGGCGTCCGAACCCGGTGAAAACTCGTTTGTTCCTGAAATATACGCCGAGAGCTGAGGGCTCCCCGACATGTACTTGGTACCGGCAGATACGGGTGCCACCAATAAGGCAAAAAGCACTGACAAGACAATAATTTGCTTACTTATTGAATACATTTTTACCTCAGTTTGATGAATGTCGAAAAAGTGTTGGATGTAGTAGTTGATAGGTTAATCGTTTGATACAGAGGTGTCAGGGGGGTCCAAAGAATTTTTCCTTATCCAATGTAATTTTCTGTTTGAACATAAGATACTCCGAAAATAATAATACCTGTCCTTTTGGGATTCCTATTCTCCCATCGCCCTTTATTTTTTCCCCTCGTCTGTGTGAAACATATTGAAAGGCATTTTCAAGTACTTCATAATGTGCATTGAAATTCTTTTTCCTATGATCCGATTCCCGATGGTCTGATATTGCCTCTCCAGATACTTTACATTTCAATTACTCTTGCTCGCTTGGACAAAATTTGAAAAATAGTGTAGAACACAACAATTATGACCAATCGTAGCCTCAAAAGAGGCGGGGATTGGTCTATTTAGGAATTGGCTGTGTTAACACTACTCGAAGAACTCTGATGAGTTCTTCTCCAGCCTCACCACTTCGTGATTCGACACATCAAAGAACCTGAGATTCTTCTCGTGGCCGTTTGCTCCGGCTGTCGCAAACAACTATTTTGAGAAAACCCAAGTTGTATTAAAAGTAGGGTTTTCGATTATGATCTCAATATCATACGTTCAAATCATCCATGGGAAAAAAGGAGAGAACGTGCACAAACAGGTGAATAAAAATAAATACGGTGATTTGTAATATCGTTTAATGAATAACCTGAAAACGGGAATTCTTATTATTTTCCTAATCTGTTCCTTGTGCATCGCCGGCTGTGTCGCACCTCCAAAACCCGGCTCTTCATCATCGTCACCCCCGGGGTCATCTCAATCCGATTCCGGAGAAGATACCGCAACAGTTACACCAACCGAATTATATGTAACTGCAGCAACTCCATATCAGACTGAAACAACAATGGGTCAGGGATATACCTCCTTCACCCCGTCGCCTCAAAATACCACTGATTTATATTGTCCAATCTATACCACAACAGGGTTTTATTCATATAATACAACTGCAATAAGTTATAACCTGAAAACTCCGCCGATGTATATTACATTTTCAGTCATCCCGACGAATATAACAAAAACAAAAGTTGTATCATCAAAGTTCGGAACAAAGGAAGATGTGGAACTCAGCTGGTCGGATTACAGTCCCTATTCCTGGTTTGAAGTAACAGTACGAAACAAACAGAGTGGAATAATTTATGAACAGAATGGTTTTGGAAAGGGATACGGGATATATTTAAACAATACTATTAAAATCATTAAACAGGTTGATTTACTTATTGAATTAAAAGGTAACGATATCACCGCGACAACGGATGTATGGGTAAAACCTGAAGGTAATTTCGATAATCCACAAGATTTGTATAATGACCGATGTGTTTATTTTGAAGGGAAACCTCGGGAGTCTATTGATTATGCAACTGCAACTCCAACTCCAACTTATCCTGGAGTATAACACACTTATTGAATAATATCCCTTTTTAAAATGATTCATAAAATAATGATTATTAATGTGATCGGGTATAATGTGTAAAATTTTGATACTGCCCGATATAATACATTTAAAACTTATATTAATTTTTTAGAACTTTTCCGGAAAAACAATCTCGAACCGTGCACCGTTCTCACTAGTCACCTTCATCTCCCCGCCAAGCTGCCGGACAAGGATATGTACAAGTTGTGTTCCCAGTGTAGCTGTACTCCGGGCGTCATAATCCGAAGGCAACCCTGCACCGTCATCTGCAACAATGAGTGTGAACTTATGGTCAGGACCGAGGTGCAGGTCAAGGGAAATGTTCCCCGTAGTCCTGCCCCTGAATGCATACTTGAGTGAGTTGGTCATCAGCTCATTGATGATCAGACCGCATGGGATGGCGGTGTCAAGGTTGACACTGACATTATCGACATTGACCTGAACATCTACTGCAGTGTCTATTACATAGGAATCCATGAGGTCAGAGACAAGGCTCTTGATATAATCGGCAGTATTGATAAATTCCAGGCTTTTTGACTGGTAGAGTTTCTCGTGCACGAGCGCCATGGTCTTGACACGCCGCTGGCTCTCGTTAAGTTTCTCGATGGCATCCGGGTCACTGATATAATTTGACTGGAGCTGGAGAAATCCTGAGATCACCTGCATGTTATTTTTCACCCGGTGGTGCACCTCCTTGATAATCACCTCTTTTTCCCGGAGCGATGCCTCAAGCCGGTTCTCGTATCTCCTCCGTTCAGTGATGTCAAGGTGGATACCGACCCACGAGATCACCCGTTCACGTTCATCATAGAGAGGAGACCCGCGGGAAAGGATAAAATGCTCCTTTCCGGCACGGTCTACGATCCGGTACTCATAATCCCAGATACAGCCGGTCTGCACACACTGTTTCCAGTCAGAGATCGTCCGTTCCCGGTCGACCGGAGGAAGGCGCTGCACCCAGCCGAATGCGCTGCATTCGGGAAGCGTAAGTCCGAGAAGTTCGAGGAATGAATCTGAAAGGAACGTAAAACTGCCCAGTGCATCACACATCCAGACTCCATAGGGGATTAACTCGCCTACCATGCGATACCGTTTCTCACTTTCCCTCAGTGCGAGATCTACCTCTTTTCGTTCGGTGATATCGGTAAGGACATTCAGACTTGCAGGTTGACCGTCAAACGTGATCATGGCACCCCGGATTTCAACCCACCGTTCTGATCCATCTTTTTTAAGAATTGCGGCCTCATATGGGACAAGGTATTCCCCGGTACTCCGGTTTGCCATTGCCTGTTCAATGAGCTCCCGGTACCTGGGAGCTATGTACCGGCTGATTTGGGTATGGACAAGCTCGTCCATTGTATAACCCAGGACCGCTGCGGTTGCAGGGTTGACATACAGGAGTTCTCCGTTATTGTGTACGATGATGTAATCCGGAACTTTATCGATAAGAGTACGGTACCGTTTCTCGCTCTCTCGGAGAGCTGCTTCCGCTTTTTGCCGCTCGGAAATGTCACGATAAATGCTTATTTGTAGAGTGACAGAGTTTCTGTCCTAAAATAGTGACAGTATTTATGTCCGCTTTCAAGAGCACCGATCAGGTGCTTGTGGGTGAAAGCGACAATGGAGATCAGGACCAAAGCAGTCGTATTCTATG
>Ga0268277_1000776_pt1 | contig 24292 bp, 17 predicted proteins | sample saktaG_5_FD_190132 | JGI IMG/M metagenome (GOLD analysis project Ga0268277, IMG submission 190132) | Saline water microbial communities from Sakinaw Lake, British Columbia, Canada - sak_2010_1_5_50m | ecosystem: Environmental > Aquatic > Non-marine Saline and Alkaline > Saline ...
AGCAGGGAAAAACCGATGAAGCTTTAGGGATTTTAGATGAACTAAGTAAAATTTATAAAGATGAGCGGATTTATTATGAACAGGGGAGATTATATTATAATCAGGGGGAAATTGATAAGGCTCTGGACAGATTTTTAAAAGTAATAGAAATTAATCCGGTTCATTCTAACGCTCTCTATAGCATCGGCTTAGCTTTGGAATTAAAGAGCGAAGAAAAGCTGGCTTTAGAATATTTTAAAAGAGTCTTGGAGCTTAATCAGGACAGTTTGGAAGTTAAGAAGAAGGTGGAGGAGATGGAGGGGGATTAGTGATTAGGTGTTAGGAATTAGGTATTAGATATTGATTTATATTTTTTTGTCATCTCGACGATTCTACTGAGGTTAAGCCGAAGTAGAAGAGGAGAGATCTATAATACGATGTTAGTGGCGTTGATAATGTATTATAGATTCCTCATCCCGAGGCGTCGGGATTCGGAATGACAAAAAGGAAAAAAGCAAAATTCGGAATGACAAAGGGTGGTGAGGCAGTGTATTAAGAAAAGAAGAAAATTTTACAAATAAGAAAAGCACCGAATCTAATGGAAACGGTGCTTTATTAATATAACGATTGTTCTCCTTTTTACGCGCCGAGAAGAAGTTTGCGAGCCTCTTGATATTTCTCCACGGTCTTGGCAACGATTTGTTCCGGCAGCTCGGGCGCTGTCTCCTGCTTCTTATCCCAGTTGGTAGCTTCGAGCCAATCGCGAACGTATTGCTTGTCGAAAGATTTTTGCGACCGTCCCGGTTCATAATCGTCAGCGGGCCAGAAGCGGGAGGAATCAGGAGACAGAATCTCGTCAATCAGATGAATTTCGCCGTCGATAATTCCGAATTCAAATTTGGTGTCGGCGATGATGACGCCTCGAGTTTCAGCGTACGCTCGCGCTTTTTCATAAATCGCAAGCGATAGATCGCGGATTTTTTCTGCCAGCTCGCGGCCGATCATGTCGACGATAACATCAAAGCTGACGTTTTGGTCATGCCCGCTTTCGGCCTTGGTGGACGGGGTGAAGATGTTTTCTGGAAGTTTTTCTGATTCGCGCAGGCCAGGCGGGAGAGCAATACCGCAGACCATTTCATTTTCTTGATAACTCGCCCAGCCGCTTCCTGATAGGTAGCCCCTGACAATGCATTCCACATCAATGCGCTGTGCTTTTTTGACAAGCATGGACCGGCCTTCAAGCTGGTTGCGGAAAACCGCGAGTCCCAGGTCGAGGTATTGCTTGACGATCTCGTTAACATCGGCGGTGATGAGATGGTTGGGGACAATATCACGCATGAGATCAAACCAGAACAGGGACATATCAGTTAGAATCTTACCTTTGCCCGGTATGCCAGTGGGCAGAACGCAGTCAAAGGCGCTGATACGGTCGGTCGTGATGATAAGAAGCTGGTTATTGAGCTCAATAATGTCCCTGACTTTACCGCGATGAACATTAAAGCCCGCGATGTTGGTTTCGAATAGCACTGGTGCTAATTCCATGATTTACTCCTTTCGGATGTTTGGTTGTTGCTAGAATCCGGATTTTGTCGGATAAGATTCTGATGTTTCAACGTCAGGTTGGGGTTCGGGGTTATTTTTTTCTCGGTACTTTCTCAGGGCTTCTTTGAGACTTGGATCTCCACAGGCCAGGGCTTGCACTGCAAGAATAGCGGCATTCTTTAACCCATGTTTTCCGATGCCGGCGAATGCTACTGGCGTGCCGTTAGGCATAGCAGTAGCTGTTGCGATAGTATCTCTTCCGGGAATTGTCGATGAGTCAAGAACAACCCCGATAACTAGGCATAGAGCATCTGTCCAGCCAGCTACATCTCCGGGCAGAGCAGGCATCATGCCGGCCGCCGTGATAAATACTTTAACGCCGTTTTCAATAGCTTCCCGGCAATAGTCCGCTAAAGATTGTTTGTTGCGGTGGGCCGAAATGTAAGATAGGCTCCAGCGGACACCGAGCTTTTGTAGAATGTCCAGCATTCCTGAATCATCAACAACTGGTCTGTCGTTTTTACTTCCGAGAATAATGCGAATCGGAGAATCATTTGGCGTTCCCATATAGACTTCCTCTCGGTTAGGTTTTATTTAATGAACATTTTGTTTTTTACTTTATCAGACTTCTTATAAAAAATCAACCCCATACCTCACCCCCGCCCCTCTCCTAAATAGGAGAGGGGCGGATAAAAAAAGCGGCGTTTGACTTACGTCAAGCACCGCTTTGAATAGATTTTTTAGGCAGCTGCGCCTAAGATTTCTGCGAAGAGTTTATCCTCGCCTCTTAACAGGTAGGAAGGAGTGAAAATTTTATTCCATCTGTCAAAGTTTTCGCCATCGGAGAAAATCTGTTTAAGGATTTCATTCCATCCTCTGATATCTTCTTCACTCGCCGCCAGCTGCGGTGAAAACCTCAATGCCCCCTGAGGAATTATTTCTTGAATGGAAATAACCCTTGGTCTGGGGACTTGCTGGAATTCTTTAAGCAGGGTATCGGCCATAGCGAGAGATTCTACTATAGTCTCGCGCAATTCCGCCCATCTGTCTTCCGGTTCAAAGGCATTAAAAGCTGCCAGTTGAGCAATCCGGTAAGCCGTTTCGGTATCAAGGCCGCAAGGAGCACCTAATTCCCTTAAAACCTCTTTGGCTTCGCCGGCCGCATAACATCCGCGGGAATCAATAACTTCCAGCATCATATTGTCTGGATAAACTCTTAAGCCGGAGAGGATCCGGTTCATGCTGGAAAGAGAATGGGCAACCACGTGAAATAAATCAGGCCAAGCCACTCTTTCCACACAAGATTGTTCAATTGCCCTTTCTTCCCAGGTGGAAATGTTTTCCATGATCATGACCAAATAACCCTGAGCCATTCTGGCCATACCCTCAACCTGTTCGGTGGTGATGGTGTTTTTCTTGTGGGGCATGGCAGATGAGCCGGTTTGTTTCTTGCCAAAAGGTTCTTGATAAATCGGCCGGCCGCTTCTGGCGCCCAAACGGATATCAAGGGCGATTTTGCTCAGAGTCATGACAATTTGGGCAAGGGCCTGGGCAATCGGGGCATAAAGTTCCCGGGGCATAATCTGGGTTGCGCCGTAAAAGGGCTTAAGGCCAAGCAGGCGCAAAGCTTCTTTTTCCACTTCCGGGTCAAGGCTGCCGTAATTGCCGATAGCGCCGGACAGCTTAGAATATTTTAGATTTTTGGCCGTCCGGGAAAGGTTATCAAGGTCAACCCTTAGGGCCTGAAGCCAGGTTAGGTAGCGTTTGCCAAAAGATTGAAGTTCCGCTTCCTGGCCATGGGTCCGGCCGTTCATGATAGTGTAGCGGTATTTTTTGGCCATTTGGATAAGGGTTTGCATCAGCTCAGATATTTTTTCATCCACAATCGCGATTGATTCAGCCAGCATCTGGGCGAAAGCCGGTTCTTCCGTATCATAGGAAGTCATCTTTTGGTGGAAAAACACCTGAAGTTCAATCGGCAACCACTGTAAGCATTGAAAGACAAAGGCATTTAAATCATGCCTTAATTCTTTTTCCTTTTCTTTCCACCGAACCAGGTCAATGGGGTTAGCCAGAAGAATTTTTTTGATTTTTCCGAATATCCCTCTTGGTATCCGCCCCAATTTTTCCTTGGCGTGAATCACGGCTAATTCTGTTTTTCGCCAAAGTCCTAATTTGTTTCTATCGCACCAGATGGCTGCGATTCCAGAGTTTTCATACCTCTCAATCATTTCCGTGCCTCCTGTTAAAGTGTTTTTGTTTATTCCGACTAATTCAATTCTCAATGAACGAAAAAGCCAACCCTCCTTTGGTTTGGCTTAGTTTTAATTTTTAAATTTATTCTGGATTTTACATTTATCTGTGCCCAGGGAGACCCGCCCTCTCCGCCTGCTGGCGGATTCGGTGAGGCAGGGAATCGTCTAAAAATACGAAAATCTAAATTCCCCTTAAATCTACAATCTAAAATCTGAAATTATCTGTGCCCAGGGAGAGAATCGAACTCTCATGGACTTGCGTCCACACGATTTTGAGTCGTGCGCGTCTACCAATTCCGCCACCAGGGCTTATTTTTGAAACTGCTTTTAGTATAATGAAAGTAATGAAAATTGTCAAAGAGACTTTTTTCAGATATAATGTTAGTATCTATGGGAAAAATTATTTCCATTGTTAATCAGAAAGGCGGAGTGGGAAAAACCACCACCGCTATTAATTTAAGCGCTTATTTAGCTTCTTTGGGTAAGCAGGTTTTATTAGTGGATATTGATCCGCAGGCTAACGCCACTTCCGGTTTGGGAATTGACCATAGAAATTTAGAAAGCGGAATTTATGAAGCCATTATCGGGGCTAAGCCAATATTTGAGATTATAAAAAGAACCTTGCAGGAAGGGTATAAAATCGCGCCCTCAACTTTGGCTTTAGCCGGAGCCGGGGTGGAGTTGGTTAATATGGAAAATCGGGAATACCGGCTGGCTAGAATTTTAGAAAATATCAGAGATGAGTATGATTATATTATTATTGACGGTCCGCCTTCTTTAGGGTTATTAACTATAAATAGTTTGGTAGCGGCGGATGAAATTTTAATCCCGATTCAGAGCGAATATTACGCCCTAGAAGGCGTGGGGCAATTGCTGGAAACTATTGGTTTGGTGCAGAATAATTTAAAGCCGGAACTGGGGATTATGGGAGCGGTTATTACTATGTTTGACGGAAGAAACCGTTTGTCTTCTTCGGTTATGCATGAATTATATCAGTATTTTCCCAATCGCGTTTTCCGCTCGGTAATTCCCCGAAGCGTGAAATTAGCCGAGGCTCCAAGTTATGGCCGTTCAATCCTCCATTACGACCCGGGGTCGCGGGGCGGAAAAGCGTATGAACGGCTGGCAAGGGAAGTAATCCAGCTGGAAGATAAAATATAAAATATAAAAAATAAAATATGGAAAGGAGGGAGGCGAGCAGGAAAAAAGAGGAATTTAAGATAAGAGTTTATAAGTACATTATTAAGCTATTAAAATTTTTACGTAAGATTCCCTATGATATTGTTGTTAATGAGATGAAGCGGCAACTAATCAGAAGCGGAACTTCTATCGGAGCCAATTATTTTGAAGCCGAGGCCGCTAGCAGTAAAAAAGATTTTCAAAATTATTTTCACATAAGTTTAAAATCAGCTAATGAGTCAAAATTCTGGCTGGGCATTCTATTGGATAGCAACTTTTTACCTAAAAATTTAATATTAGAAGCTAAATTTTTACTTCAAGAAACAAAAGAAATAGCTAATATTTTAGCTGCTAGTTTAATAACCATGAAAAATAATGACTTAGATAAATAATTTTTTATATTTTATCTTTTATTTTTTAATTTTTAAAATATGCCTAACGGACTTGGCCGGGGGCTTGGCTCCCTTATACCGCAGAAAATAAAAAAAATAGACGCTTTGCCTGACGAGGGTTTGAGCGTGGTTGACGTTACTTCCGAAGATGACAGGGGTAAGGTGCTGGAAATAGAGCCAGGCAGGATTGAAGTTAATCCGATGCAGCCACGCAGCCAGTTCAGCGATTTTAATATGGAGGAATTGGTAGAATCAATAAAAGAGTATGGAATTATCCAGCCATTAATTGTTACTAGGAGTGATGGAGGATATGAGCTTATTGCCGGAGAACGGCGTCTGCGGGCAGCTAAAATAGTAGGTTTGAAAAAGGTACCGGTTATTGTTCGGGATGCCAATATACAGAGAAAATTAGAGATGTCTTTAGTGGAAAATTTGCAAAGGCAGGATTTAAATTCGATTGAGGCGGCCTTGGCTTATAAAAAGTTGGCTGATGAGTTTAATTTGACGCAGGAAGAAGTGGCCAAGAGAGTGGGTAAGTCCAGGTCGGCAGTGAGCAATTGCCTGCGTTTTCTTAATCTGCCCGAAGAAATCCAGCAGGCTTTGGTCCAAGGAAAAATCAGCGAAGGCCATGCTAAATATTTGATCGGTCTTGACTGCCCAGCCAAACAGATGGTTTTGTTTAAAAAGATTCTTCGCCATAATTTGACCGTGAGGGATACGGATAGTGAGGTCAAAAAGATGGGCGGGACTAAACAGGCGCGGGTCAAGATTGATTATGCGGATAAAGACAGGGAATTTTCTTTGCGGGAGTTTTTTGGCACAAAAGTGGAAATTAAGCGCCGGGGAAAAGGCGGCTTAATTATTATTAATTTTTATAGTGATGAGGAGCTTGAAAATATAATGGGAAAAGTGAAATAAAATAATACCTGCCCGCCATAGCCTGCGGCATCAGGCGTTGGCAGGCGGGTAAAAATAAAATAATAAAATAATATAGAAAGAGCCGCTTTTTAGGGCGGTTTTCTTTTAAGATAGCCAAAAGTTTGTAAAATTAAATTGTGGGATCCTTAGGATTCTTACGATTTTTGGGATTCTTGGGGTTTTAAAAATAACTCTATCTTAATAATCATAAGAATCCTAAGAATCTCAAGAATCCCATAGGGAGAGAAGCGTTATGCGTTACGCGTTATGAGTTATGCGAAGGTATGTTATAATATAAATATGAGAAAAAATAGGGAAAAAACAAAGCGTATCGGGATTGACGCCCGTTTTTATGGTCCAATTGGCAAGGGTTTAGGCAGATATACGAAAGAAGTTGTGGATAAGGTGGTTGCTTTAGATAGAGAGAATAAATATATAGTTTTTTTAAGCAAGGAAAACTTTAACGAATTTATTTCTGACAATCAGAAAGTGAAAAATGTTTTGGCAGACGTGCATTGGTATACTCTGGCAGAGCAGATCATTATGCCCTGGCTGATTTGGCGCGAGCACTTAGATTTAATGCATTTTTCCCATTTCAACGTGCCGGTGCTGATGCCGGTTAAATTTGTCGTTACCATCCATGATTTAATTTTAACGAAATTTCCGACAATTCGGGCCACGACTTTAAGTCCGCTTTTTTATAAAATAAAAGACCGGATTTATAGGATTGTTATTTGGTTGGCAGTAAAAAGGGCTAGAGCCGTTATCGCTGTTTCGCAATTTACCAAAGATGATATTGTCAGGCAGTTTAAAATCAAGCCGGACAAGGTGGTTGTTACTTATGAGGGAGTTTCCAGTTTGCTTAATAAATCCCGCCCCTTCCAGCCGGGCATTAAACCACGCCGGAAAAATTTATTTAATACCTATTTATCCCCACAGCGAGCTACGGGGTATTCTGGGAAGGTGCGGGATTCCCATGACAAAGAAACGCTTTTAGGTTATAATATAGGCAGCCCCTTTTTACTTTATGTGGGTAACGCATATCCCCATAAGAATTTAGAAGGGCTGGTTAAGGTTTTTTCTGTTATCCACAAAAAAAGGTCTGGTTTGAGCTTAATTTTAGTAGGCGAACAAGATTATTTTTATAAGCGGGTAAGGGAGTTTACTAAAAAATATTGGTCGGAAGACAGTCCGGTGATTTTTCCCGGCTTTGTGCCTGATGAGAATTTGGCGTTTCTATATAATCACGCCCTAGCTTATGTGTTTCCTTCGTTTTATGAAGGTTTTGGCTTGCCGCCCTTGGAAGCCATGGCTGGCGGCTGCCCGGTGGTCAGTTCTAATAAATCCAGTCTGCCGGAAATTTTAGGGCAAGCGGCGATTTATTTTAATCCAGAAGATAAAGAGGAGATGATGAAGCAGATTGAGAAAGTAATAGAAGATGAAAATCTACGGCAGGAGTTGATAAAGAGAGGATATGAGCAAATAAAAAAATATAGCTGGGAAAAATGCGCCAAAGAAACTTTAGAAGTTTATAGAAAAGTTTTGGAAAATTAAAAATAAAAATTTTCTTAATTTGTTAAATAGGAGTTACCAACATAAAAGAAAAGAAAATAAATTAAGTTTTATTGCTAAGTATAAAGTTAATAAATTAGTTTATTATGAGACATTTTTTGATGTCCGTGAAGCTATTGCCAGGGAAAAGTAGATTAAAAGTGGATCTAGAAAAGATAAAATTAACCTAATAATTAAATTAAACCCTATCTGGAAAGATTTAAGTTCAGATTTGTAAAACCAGAGATTGCTTCGTCCCGAGGCTTCGGGACTTGCAATGACATTTGATAGTTTTTTGAAAATAAAATAGAGGCGGCATCGTTGTGCTGATGTCTCGCCTCTATAATGTTTACCGGTCCCTGTTTGCCCCGTTATTTCGTCGGGGGAGTAGTTGGGTTGAACCGCAGAAAGAGTTTCGTGTTGGGGATGCGGATGTGTCTGCCTTTGCCATGGCCGGGATCCTCCCTGAACCTCATGACGAGGAAGGGCATTTTCGGATCCGGATTGCAGCGGTGAATGTCCCGGAGGACAAAAACTTTTCCGTCCTTGATCCTGGTTTTTCGGATCACCTTAACCGTTGCGCAGATTCGCGTTCCGAGGTCATTCTCGCCGACATCGTAGTAGTGATCGTTGACTATGATTCCACCGGCCAGCACCCCATGTTTCCAGTGGGCGGGGACAGGTGTGCCGTTCGGGGTGAATTCTTTTACCCAGGTTGTATGTTCTCCCGGAGCGGAAAGATCCAGCAGAACATTTTTCCTGATTCTGACGGTTCTGTACTCGAATTTCGTGGCTGGCGTTTTTCTGACTGCTGTGCTCGTTGCTCCTGCATTCGTTGCTGTACTCATGGCTTCCTCCAATTGTTTGGTGTTTTGGACTAAAGGCGGTTAAATATATTTTCGAGTAATTTTTCGCAGTTTATAGAAAGAACGTAATATTATATAATATCATATTTTATAATTATTGTCAATAGTTTTATCTATAAAATAGTATTTTTTAGCCAATATTAGGTAAAATTGTTTATCCCGTTAGAAGTTCGGCGGGCAATCTAACGGGTGTAAACGACAAACAAAAATAGATTATTAAACTTAATTATAAAATAGAAAAATCATTAAGACTTCTAACGGGATGAAGAAAAATAATAACAAACTAAATATTTTATCCGTTAAAAAAGAAGACCGGTCTTCCCGTTTTGTCATTGATTTAAAAAAAGCGGCGGAAGAAGGGCAGGCAGGTAGTGAAAAAAAGACTGATACTTATGGCCGTGGCGATTTTTTTGAAAGACTGGCGGAATTTGATTTTAAGAAATTTTTTGAGAAGGGCGGGAGTTTAAAAAAAGACTTCCGTGACTTTTTTACAAGTTGCCGCCAGGACAAAACTAATATTACAAAGGGAGCTGGCAAATTATTGGCCGCCAGTAAAATGCCCCTAGAAACAAAAGAGTCTTTAATCACCGGTTCTAAATTAGTGTTTGACTGGTTTGATATCTATAGCGCAAAACTAGAGCAACTAGCCCTTTTTAGTCTAGGCAAATTTGTAATTATCATCTTTTTTAAGGCCTCAAGATGGTTTTATAAACTCTGCTACCGCCTTGGCTGGCTGGTTTTATTTTTAGTCCGGTTTTTAGGACTAGTCCTTTATGAACTCATCAATTTAGTTTGTTTAGTTATCTATAAATTTTATTTAGGGGCTAAACTTATCAGCCAATTTTTATATGTAAATTTTAGGGATTTTGCCGGGGAGATTTTTAAAACGGCAAAAGATTTTATTTTTTTATTATTGAAAGAATTAAAAATGGGGTTGGGTTGGTTGTCGGCAAGGGTGGGGAGTATGGTGAGGAGTATGAGGAATATAAAGAGAGAGAAGGCGCTAGTTAGCCAGCGGCTAAAGGATAGTTATAATGAGAAAAGGGCGGAGATGTCGATGAACCCCATTAGAAAATTGTATTCTTCTAATGGGGCAGGGCAAAAGGATATTATTTCTAACGGGGTAAAGCAACGGGGCATTATTTCTAACAGGGTAAAATTAAATTGGCGGCGTTCGGTTCTGGGTTTTGCTTTAGTCTTATTGGTTTTGGTTTTGCCTTTTAAGATTTTTGCTTATTACAAATCGCTTGATTTAGAAAAACTGCGAGGCAAAATACTCGGCGCGTCTGAAGCCGCCTTGGGTGACCTGTCCACGGCTTCGCAATCAGCCACCCAGCTTAATTTTGGCGAGGCCAGCGATAATTTTTCCAAAGCCGGCGAAAATTTTTTAGAGGCGCAAAAGCAGGTATCGGAAATAAACGATGTGTTTTTTTCTTTAGCTTCTCTGGCGCCCGGAGGGGAAATAAAACTGGCGGGAGAGGGCAAGAAAATTTTAGCCGCCGGGCAGGTCGCCTCAAGTCTGGGCGGAAATTTAAGCTTAGCGATGCGAAGCTTATTTGAAAATAAGGGTACGGATATTTCAGAGATGATAAGCAGCTTTACTAAGTACGGGAAAATAACCGCTGACGAAGCCGCTGATTTAAATAATAAATTAAAAGAAATTGATATTAAGGCCCTGCCCGATGAGTATAAAGATAAATTTTTATTCTTGCAGGAAAAAACAGGAGTTTTAGAAAAGGGGTTGAGCGGATTCATTGATTTAATGGATAAGCTGGGGACTTTTTTAGGGACTAATCAGGATAAGCGGTATCTGCTGGTTTTCCAAAATAATACAGAAATGAGGGCCAGCGGCGGCTTTATCGGAAGCTTTGCCTTAGTTGACATGGCCGGCGGGAAAATAAAAAACATAGAAGCGCCGGGCGGAGGAAGCTATGATACGGAAGGGGGGCTTAGGGAATTGGTAGCGGCTCCTGAGCCTTTGCATTTAGTTAACCCTTTATGGCATTTTTGGGACGCTAATTGGTGGCCGGACTGGCCGACCTCGGCTGAAAAATTAATGTGGTTTTACGAAAGAAGCGGCGGGCCGACAGTTGACGGCATTATCAGTTTTACGCCGACGATTTTAGAAAAACTGCTGGCCATAACCGGTCCGATTGATATGACCGATGATTACGGCGTAACTTTAACCGCGGATAATTTTTGGCTCACTACCCAGGCGATCGTTGAAAAAAAGACAAACCCCGATGGAGCGAACAAGCCGAAGAAAATTATCGGGGATTTGCTGGATAAAATTATTAAGGACTTGCCTTCTGACTTAAATAAAGACAAACTGATAAAGCTTTTGGTTCTCGCCCAAGAAAGTTTAGAAGAAAAACATATTTTATTTTATTTTATTGACGAAGAGTTGCAAAAAGAAATAGAAGAGCGGGGCTGGGATGGCAGAATCAAGGAGGCGAGCAAAGATTATTTGTTAGTAGTCAATACCAATATTGCCGGCGGCAAGAGCGATAAGAGAATAAAAGAGAAAATAAATTTAGTATCAGAAATTATGCCCAACGGCTCTATAATCAATACCTTAAAAATAGAGAGGAGCCATGAAGGGGTAAAGAACGAACCCTTTGCCGGCGTAAGGAATGTGGACTGGCTAAGAGTTTATGTCCCTTCGGGGAGCGAGCTTTTAGAGGCGCAGGGGTTCAGCCAGCCCGACAAGATTTATTTTGAGGAACCGGAAGAAAGCTGGAGCAAGGATCCTTTAGTTTATCGGGAGGAAACGACAGCTAAAGTTCACGAAGCCAGCGGTGTAAAAATATATGATGAAAGCGGCAAGACCGTTTTTGCCAACTGGTCAATGGTTGATCCGGGTAAAACCGCGACAATTTATTTAAAATACAAACTGCCTTTTAGTCTAGAAGAGGAAGAAAAAGTAAGTGGTTTTATAGGTAAAATTAAGGAGCTTCTTAACCCGGGGCAGAAAGAGCTTATGCCTTATACTTTGTTTGCGCAAAAACAAGCTGGCTCTTTGGGAAGTGAAATAAACACTAGTTTAAAATTGCCTGATAATTTCAAAATAGTTTGGAAATATCCATCCGGCCTGTCCTTGGTGCCTGATGGCTGGTATGTAAGCGATAAGTTAAATACGGATAAATATTGGGCGGTGATGCTGGAAAATCAAAAATAAAAATGACAAATTGGCAGACTGTCCGAAAACTTATAAAATCTGCTTAATCTGTGTAATCTGTGGACTTTTTTAGCTAATAATAAACCACTGATTACATAGATTTGCACAGAGAAAACAGTTCTTGGACAGTCTGATTAAGGGGTTTTAAAACTTGGATAATAACTGTTCGCTTTATTAAACCTCCCTAACCCTCCTTTAGAAGGAGGGCATAAATACGCTGACATTTTAAATTCTTATATTATTATGCCAAACACAAACAAAAATAATAATGGCGATTACGGAGGTAAAATAAAGGTAAGAAATGGTAATTCCGGCTTGTCTGAATTTGTAAAACGGCCCTTGCCGACTGATGAGGAAATTGAAGAATTCGAGGAAGCGGTCGAGGAAGAAGCGCGGGAAGGGGCAATTGACGATAGCTTGTCAGAAATTTATCAGGATGAAAAAGGTGATATGGTGGACGTCAAAAAACTTAACATAAAAAAGAAGCGGGGCTTTTTCTTTAAGATGCTTAATATTATCTTTTCCCTGGCGATTTTAGCTGGCCTAGGTTATGGGTTTTATTATTATATTTTTCGCGGCGGCTCTGACGCCACGGCTCTGGATTTGTCTATTTCCGCTCCGGAAAAAGTCATAGCCGGAGAAGAGTTTTTCTGCACTCTTTCCTATAAGAATTTAAGCCGGGTTGACGCCAGTAAGGTCAGAATCGGGGTTACTTATCCGGAGAACTTTATTTTTTTGGACAGTTTGCCAAAGACGCGAGAAAAAGATTCGGTTTGGCAGTTTGACAAGCTGGCAGTCGGAGCCAGCGGCGAGATAAAGATAAAGGGGAAAATAGTCAATCAAAAGGAAACGAATAATATATTGCTGGCTAAGATAACTTATACCCCGGAAAATTTTTCTTCGGAGTTTAAAAAAGAAGCCTCGCATACCTTTTCCGTCAAAGACATAGGAATTGACATAAAATTTGATTATTCTTCATCGGTCTTGGTCGGGCAGGAAAGCGAGATCGCCGTAAAGGTTAAGGCCCAGGAGAATAATTTCCTGCCCCAGTTTAAACTAACAATTGACCCTTTGGAAAATATGGAAATTATTTCCGCTACCGCAACTGAAGCAAAAGAAAAAGGGGAGGGCGCAATAATGATTGAGAAAGTGAGAGCCGGCGTCTATAATATAAGAGAGATAGGCAGGGAGGAGCAGGAATTTAAAATAAAATATAAATTAAGCAAAAAGATCACAGACGAGCAGGAGATTGTCATGCGGTTTGAGAATTTAGCGGAAGACGATAAAACCCGTTCTTTTCTGGAAAAGAAGATTAAAATTGAGGTAATGAAAAGCGATTTGAATTTGACTTTAATAATAAACGGCTCAAAGAACGACCAGGCGGTAAATTTCGGCGACCGGCTTAATTATTCCCTTGTCTATAACAATAAGGGTGAAACCAGCATGAAAGACGTAGTCCTTATGGCGGTTTTAGAAAGTGATTTTCTTGACAGGAAGACTTTAAAAGAAGAAAACAACGGGCAGGAAAAAGGCAACTCTATAATCTGGACAAAAGAAGAAATCCCGGCCTTGGCAGAACTGGAGCCGGACAAAGAGGGAATAATAGATTTTTCCGTTGATATTGTTTCTTTAGAAGAAGCCCAAGCCATGGCTGGCCGAAGTTTCCAGATAAAAAGCTATGTCCAGTTTAGTATTGGCAATAGCGAAGAATTTAAAGAAAACGTTGATAACCGCAGCAATACGATTATCAATAAAATTAACAGCGATTTATCTTTAAAAGAAGAGGTCAGGTATTTTAACGCTGACAATGTGCCGGTAGGCAACGGACCGTTGCCGCCTAAGGTTGGGGAGACAACGAGTTTTAAAGTTTACTGGACGCTGGCTAATAATCTACATGAACTCAATGAGGCAAAAGTGGAAGTTGTCCTGCCGGAAGATGTAAGTTGGGATAATAAAAATCGGACCTCGGTCGGCGCGATTAGCTATGACAGCAATTCCCGGAAAGTCATTTGGCAGATCGGCCGGCTGCCGATTACGGTTTATCGGGCTGATGCCGAATTTAACATAAGTATTACGCCGGTAGATTCTGACAAAAATAAGATTATGGTACTGCTGCCTGAGGCCAGAGCTACGGCGATTGACAGCGAAACCCAGGGCGCTATTGCCGCCACGGCCAAAGCTAAAACTACGAAATTAGAAGATGATGATATTGCCGGAATGAGCAGCGACGGGAGAGTTGAATAAAAATTAAAAAATAAAATATAAAAAATAAAAATTAAGGTATGGGTGTAAAAGCGATGAAAGTTATAAAAACTCCTCACGGCGAATTGAGATCGCCTTTCTTCATGCCGGATGCGACGCGGGGATTTGTTAAACTGACTGGCGGCGAAGAGCTGAAAAAAGCAGGGGTTAAGGCGTTAGTGGTAAATACTTTGCATCTTTATCTGCAGCCCGGGATGAAAGTTATAAAAAAAGCGGGGGGAATACACGGTTTTATGAATTGGAACGGGCCGATATTGTCTGACAGCGGCGGTTTTCAGGTTTTTTCTTTGATCCATAAAAATCCGGCCATGGGAAAAATCAGCGATGAAAAGGTGATTTTTATATCTCCTTTGGACGGCTCTTCTCACGAACTAACTCCGGAAAAATCAATCCAGATTCAGTTTGATTTAGAGGTTGATATGATGGTTTGCTTGGATGATTGTCCGCCGAATGAATTTAGCCGGTCTGATTTAGAGAAATCAGTGGAGAGAACAGTTGAATGGGCGAAAAGGTGCCGGGCTGAATATGATAAGCAGATTAAAAAAAGAAAAATAAAAGCCGGGGAGCGGCCTTTGCTTTTTAGCGTTATTCAGGGCGGGGCGGAATTGGATTTAAGGAAATATTGCGCCGAAGAATTGATTAAAATCGGGTTTGACGGTTATGGCTTTGGCGCCAGGCCGGTTGATAAAGACGGGAAGTTTTTAGGTAAAGTCTTACAATTCACAGCTGATTTAATTCCGAAAAATTTTCTCAAGTTTGCTTTGGGCGTAGGATTGCCGGAAGATATTGTTCGCTCGGCAGGGATGGGCTGGGATATTTTTGACTGCGTTATCCCGACCAGGGAAGGCCGGCACGGGAAGCTCTTCCTCTGGAAGAGAAATTACAAATTACAAAATCCAAATTTCAAAAGTCAAATAAAATCCAAAATCCAAATTTCAAAAGATTTTTATCAAACGATAAATATTAATAATTCTAAATTTTCTAAAGATTTTAGCCCAATTAATCCGAAAAGCAACTTGCCGGAACTGCGTAATTACACTAAAGCGTATTTGCACCATTTATTTAAACTGAAGGAATCCTTAGGGGCTAAATTGGCGAGTTTGAATAATCTGGAATTTTATATGGAACTAATGGAGGAAATAAGAAAGGGGAGATAATTGAAATAAAAAATTTAAAATAAAAAAATTCCCCCTCTCATTTGCAAGCGAGAGGGGGTTTTTGGTGGGCTACATTGCATAGCTCACTGGTTCTGGTTTAAAATGTTCGAAGTGAGATAAGGCAGATTCCGCTATCTTTATAGCATCCGCTTTCCGCAAATAATGACCCATGTTCGGGATTGTTTGGTAAGCAAAGAAATCGGGTGCAATCCTTGGGTGGGCGTTTCTTAAGGCATTTATCATTTTTTCCCCAATTCTTAAATCCGGGGATAAAATGTTGTCTTCCGAGCCAAGGAAGATGATTACTGGGCAATTGATTTTTTTCCAATCAATCGTCGGCCGTTTGAAAATAGCGTTTCGGACAACTTGCCCGAATTCTGGCCTTTGGAAGCTGAAAGCTTCTCGTCTTTCTGCCTCTTCCATCCTGGAAGGCAAGAGATATTTGCAGAAAGTTTCGTAATCCCTTGCAACCATTCTATTCCAGCCACGTTTCGAAAATACGCATTGCCGGATGATTGGCAGATAGGCTCCCAGGGTTTTAAAGCGGGCCTTAACTTCTCTCCAATTAAGGAGATTTATGCCTATATCGCCCGGCGGAACCGGGCAATTCAGGATTAAGGCGGTAAAAGGATTTTCTGTTAGGCCGTTTATCACTTGAAGTAGCCGTAAAGCTCCAAGAGAATGACCAACGCCAATTAGTCTTTCTCCTGAATTTTTATATCTGGATTCCCAGTTGATAGTTAACCTCCGCAAGAACGATAAATTGGTAGATGCGGTGGCTTTGGGCGAGATAGGCAAATCAAGCGGCGTGAAAGTATTTCCTTCTCGGGAAAACGCATCCACAAGAGCTGGGCTGTTTTTCGCGAAAAGGCCATGAAAGCCAAGAAGTCTGTTCACTAGTGTCTCCTTTTAGTGATGGTTGTCATTTATCGGGAAATATTTTTCTTAATTCCGAGATTTGGCAAAATGTGAAAAGAGCAGTTTGTTTTTTGTAATATTAGCATCTTTGTATATTTTTGTCAATATTTTTGGATTTATTTATTTTTAGTAAATTTGGCTAAAATTAAATATAATATAACAAATTTATTGACTTTTTAATTATCTGGTGCTAAGGTGTTTGTATAATTAGCCCTTTAAATTTCAATAATATCAGGGTAAGCGAATAGTCGACCGCCCAGAGAACTTGGGCGGTAGGAAAGTCCGGACTTCATATAAAAGGTAGCGGGTAATTCCCGCCATCCGCCCAGATTTTTAGATTTTTTAAAAACATTTAAGAATTATTATATAATTCAATCTAAAAACTTGGGCGGATAGGGAAAGTGCCACAGAGACTATACTAGTCCCGCCTTGGCGGGACCAAAGGTGAAAAGTTCACGGGCGTATTTGTTCAGCTGACAAATACTACTGTGTTTCCTCCTGAGTAATCAGGATGTGACGGTAAACCCTGCCTGAAGCAAGAGCAAATCCACCTTCGTCCCGCAACGGCGGGACTTCGGAAGGGCAAGCCCTTTAACTATAAGTGGCTTGTCCTCCGAAGCTCCGAAAGGAGCGTAGGGGGAAAAAAAGTGGCTCGCTTGATCCCGAGAGTAATTTCGGGACTAGATAGATGACTATTTCCGCCAACCGGCGGAACAAAATCCGGCTTATAGCTTGCCCTGGTATTAATGAAATTTAAGTTATTTTTTCCTATCGGAAAAAAGCGGCAACCGCGAATGTCGCACATGCGAATGACTTTTAGGTTATTTTTCGTTTCGCGAAAAAGCTCTGCTGCGAACAGGGCACATGCGAATGAATTTATTTTAGACAACTAGACAGCTAGTAAATAGACTTTCCCCAGTTGTCTAGCTGTCTATTTACTAGCTGTCTTATTATATATGAAACGTAGTGAATTAATTTTTACTTTTTTGCTGGTGCCTTTGGATTTTTTAATGATTGTTTTGGCCGGCGTTTCCGCTTACTATATCCGTTTTTCCGAATTCACTACAGGGATAAGGCCGGTTATTTTTAATCTACCTTTCCCTTATTACTTTAAAGTAGTCCTGTTGATTGCTTTTTTATGGATAATTATTTTTGCTTTATCAGGGCTTTATAATATTAAAGATGCCCGGAGGTTAATAAAAGAATTTTATCGGGTGGTGCTGGCTTGTTCTACTGGTTTAATGTTGATAGTAATTTTAATTTTTGTCAGGCGGGAATTATTTGATTCCCGTTTTATTGTTTTAGCCGGCTGGGTATTGGCTATTTTTTACGTAAGCTTTTCCCGCGCTTTAATCAGGGGATTGCAAAGAGCTCTTTTTTCTTTCGGCATTGGCGCCCATAAAATAATTTTAGTTGGCAACAGTCAAACCACCGATACTTTAGTCCGGGAATCTTTCCGCAATAAAAAATCCGGCTATGAAGTCGTAAAGCGCCTGCGTAATTTTAATATTGAATCTGCCGAAGAGCTCGTTGAATTTTTAAAAGTTTGTCGCCAGGGGGGCCGGGAAATAGATGAAATAATCCAAAGCGACCCAAATTTAACCAAACCGGAAATTTTGCGTTTGTTTGATTTTGCCGATGAGCACCATATTACTTTTAAATATGCGGCTGATTTGTTGGGCACAAAAGTTTTAAAAACTGAAGTGGCCGAAATCGCCGGCATACCCATCGTGGAGGTCAAGAAGACTCCTTTGGAGGGCTGGGGCCGTATTATTAAAAGAATTTTTGATATTATTTTTTCTATTTTCTTTATAATTCTTTTTAGCCCGGTTCTAGCCATTACGGCTATAGCCATAAAATTGGAATCAAGAGGGCCGGTGATTTATAAAAATGAAAGAGTCAGTAAAAATGGAATATTCAAGGTTTTTAAATTCAGGTCAATGTTAATCCAGCATTGTGTAGGTGAAGAGTATATCAACAGCGAAAGGGCCATAAAACTTGAGAAGGAGCTGATAGAAAAACAAAATACTAAAGAGGGCCCGGTTTATAAAATTGCGGCGGATCCGAGAATAACAAAGGTGGGAAAATTTATAAGGCACTGGAGTTTTGATGAATTGCCGCAATTTTTTAATGTTCTCGCCGGCGATATGAGCTTAATCGGCCCTAGACCGCATCAGCCGCGGGAAGTGGCTAAATATGAGCGCCATCATAAGAAAGTTTTAACCATTAAACCGGGAATTACGGGGTTGGCGCAGATTTCCGGCAGGAGCGACCTAAGCTTTGAGGACGAAGTAAAGTTGGATACTTATTATATTGAAAATTGGTCTCTTTTGTTTGATTTATCTATTTTACTGCGGACGCCGCTGGCGATACTGCGACCGAGGCGGGTGGAGTAATGACAATTGACAGTTAACAATTAACAGTTAACAATTAACTTTCCTGTCTGCCGACAGGCAGGTAACAATTAACTCTTAATATATAAACAAAAATGCGCGTGGCTTTAATTCATGACCATTTAGCCCAGGACGGGGGCGCGGAAAAAGTTTTAAAGGTTCTGACGGAAATGTTTCCCGAAGCGCTGATTTATACCTTGCTTTACGAAAAGAAGAATGCCGATAAATATTTTAAGAACCGCCATATAGAGACTTCTATTATCCAAAAGCTTCCCGGCGGGATAAAGCATTACCAATGGTATATGCCGTTTATGCCCATGGCGGTAGAATTTTTTGATTTGCGGGAATATGATTTGGTGATTTCCGACACTAGTTCTTTTGCCAAAGGGGTGATTACTTCACCTGATACTTTGCATATTTGCTATTGCCATACTCCGACCCGTTATCTTTGGGATTATACCCATCAATATATAAATGAGCTTAAATACAATAAATATTTAAAAAAGATAATTTCTCTAATTCTAAATTACGTTCGGGTGTGGGATAGGCAGGCGGCGGATCGGGTAGATAAATATATTGCTAATTCTAAAGCTGTTCGGAGAAGAATCAAGAAATATTATCGGCGGGAGGCGACTGTAATTTATCCGCCAGTAGAGATTGAAAATTTTTATATTTCAGACGGTAAAGATGATTATGGAGCTCCGACTGATAAATATTTCTTAATCGGCGGCCGACTGGCTCCTTATAAACGGGTGGATATTGTGGTGGAGGCGTTTAAAAATTCAGGCAAAAAGCTTAAAATTTTCGGGGATGGAGTTGATTTAGCCAGACTTAAAAAAATAGCCGGCAACAGTAAAAACATTGAATTTCTGGGCCGGGTTGATGACAAGACCAAAGCGGAGCTATACAGCAATTGCCAGGCATTTTTAAATCCGCAGGAAGAGGATTTTGGCATTACCGTTGTAGAAGCTATGGCTTCCGGCCGGCCAATAATTGCTTTCCGCAAGGGCGGAGCGACTGAAACTGTAATTGAAGGAAAAACCGGAATATTTTTTGACCAGCAGACGCCGGCGGCAATTATTGAGGCAATCAATAATTTTGCCGGTCATGATTGGCAGCCAGCCGAGATCAGACGCCAAGCCGAGCGGTTTTCTGTAGAAAAATTTAAAAGGGAGATGAAAGGATTCATTGAGGAGGAATATAGACGGTATAATAATTAAAATTTCTAATTTCTAATTCACCTAATTTCTAATAAAATTAAAAATTCCTAATACTGACCCGGATTGCGATTATTGTAGCTATATTGAGGCAATAAACAAAAAATAATTAACATTAGCTGATGCCAAATGCCAAAAACCGCAAATTAAACAGATTAAAGGGGTATGATTATTCGCAAAACGGCTGGTATTTTGTGACCATCTGCACGAAAGACAGAGAATATTTTTTTGGTGAAATTATAAATGGTGAAATAAGATTGTCAAAAATCGGAAAAACGGCGCAAAAATTTTGGCGGGAAATTACGGCGCATTTTCCGGACGTAAAATTGGATGAATTTATTATAATGCCCAATCATATCCACGGCATAATTATTATTGAAAATCCCACTGTAGGGAACAAAAATTTTTGTTCCCTACGTAAGGTTGCGTGGCAGACAAAATGGGCGCGTTCATTGTCATCCGTTATCCGAGGGTTTAAAATCGGCGTAAAAAAATGGTGTTGCGAAAACAATCATGAATATTTTGTCTGGCAAAAATCATTTTACGATCATATAATTCGCAACGAAAAATCATTGAATAAAATCCGCAATTATATTTATTATAATCCGGCAAGATGGGAATTAGACCGAAATAACCCGGAAAATTTATTAATGTAAAATGCGATAAATAAAAAATAATAAAATAATTTAATTACGTAATGTATTACGTAAACCCCATTAAATATAAAATTATTTCATGGGCGATTTATTTCACAGGGTAAATACAAAAAAATATGCCGACACAAAAATCTTATAATAAGAATATTCGGAAACTAACTAAAGTGGGAGGTCTTAGCTTATCTGTAACTCTACCCATAGAAATTGTCCGCGCGTTAAAATGGCGGGAGAGACAGAAATTGGTAGTTAAGAAAAGAGGAAAGAGTGTAGTTATTACGGATTGGCCCCACTCCGCCAAGGCTTCGAGGGGTAAAAAAAAATAAGATAGAATTAATACTTTTAAGGAGGGCAAATTATCCTATGAAAATTGGTATTGATATCAGGCCATTAATGGAAAAAGAGTATAGCGGCGTGTCAGAGTACACGCTTAATTTAGTTAAAGCAATTTTGGCGCAAGACAGGGAAAACGAATATAAATTATTTTATAATTCCGGCCGGGATATAAGCGGAAGAATGCCCGAATTTAAAAATGAGAATGCAGAAATAGCGAGCACTCATTATCCCAATAAGATATTTAATTATTTACTGCAGAAAACTTTGCGGTATCCGGAGATTGATAAGATGCTTGGCGTTGATATTTTTTGGCTGCCAAACCCTAATTTTATTTCCCTGTCCAGGAAAGCAAAAAAAATATTAACTATCCATGACCTGTCCTGGCTCCGTTGTCCGAATTTTTTTAGCTTGCGGAGAAATTTGTGGCATTATATAATTAATATTAAGAAATTAATAAGAGAGTCAGATAAAATTATAGCTGTTTCGGAAAATACGAAAAATGATATAATGGATTTAACCGGGGTTAGTGGAAGCAAAGTGGAGGTTATTTATTCCGGGATAGACGAAGAATTAAGGGTTATTGGCAAAAACGACCAGTCTCTCAAAGAAGTTAAGAAAAAATATAATTTAGCGGATAAGTTTATCCTGTTTTTAGGGACGCAGGAGCCGCGCAAGAACATCGTCGGTTTAATAAAAGCTTATAACGAATTCAGGAAAAATAGCGCTGGCGGGAAAGAGGTGGAATTGGTAATAGCCGGCGGTAAGGGCTGGAAAGAAAGGCGAACCGTGAATGAATGGAAAAAATCAAAATACCAAGAGGATATAAAATTTTTAAATTATATTCCCCGCCAAGACAAAGTTTATCTTTATAATTTAGCCTCCGTTTTCGTCTATCCCTCGTTTTACGAGGGGTTTGGTTTCCCGCCTTTAGAAGCTATGGCCTGCGGGTTGCCGACGATAACCGCTTTTTCTTCCAGTCTGCCGGAAGTGGCCGGAGAAGTATCTTTACTGGTTGACCCATACAAAACCGGTGAGATAGCTCAGGCGATAGAGAGAGTTTTGTCAGACGACAACCTTAAAAATGATTTGATAGAAAGGGGCAGGGAGAAAGCTTCAGAATTTAGCTGGCAGAAAGCGGTCGGGAAATATATAGATATTTTTAAGAAATAATAAAATAACATAAAAATAAAATAACATAAAAATATTCGTTGCGGCAGAGTCTCTCATAGAGGACTCTGCCGTTTGTTTTGACGTCCAGAAGTCAAAAATTTTAAACCCCAAGTTCCCCCCGGCCTCGCCAATCCCGCCGAGGCGGGAGGGGCGGGCAAATCTCAATTTCCAACCCGCCTGCAACGCGAGCTTGCGAACGGGCAGGTGCGAGCGGGCAGGTAGAATCCCGAGGCGAACAGCAGGAGCGTGGATTATGGTTAACCATTACACGACGGGATCCTACTCGCCTCGCTAAAGCTATGGCGAAGCGGGTCGGTCGCTTCGCTCCCTCCAGGATGACAAAAAAAAGGGGAAAAGCAATAGTTTATCAGCCTTTGTTATGTTATAATTTAGTTATGGCTGAAACAAAAAACAAAAAAATTATTGTGGCGATGTCCCCGCATAAATTCCTTCGGGATTGCCTGGGGCAAGCCACCGCCAAAGCGGGGCAGGCGGGCGGCGATGAAAGAAGGCGCGTAATCGTGGCCATGTCCCCGCACAAATCCCTTCGGGATTCTGCGGGGCAGGCTGGCGGCAATAAAAAAAGTCGTATAGTTATCGCTATGTCGGGTGGAGTTGATTCATCAGTAGCGGCTAAAATACTTAAAGACCAGGGGCATGAACTGGCGGGAATTTTTTTGAATTTTTGGAAGGATGAAAATCCCTCTTACCCCGTTCGGCTGAGCGCTCACGACGAAGCCCTTTATCCCGCCGACGCTCCCACCGACGCTAAAGCTTTGGCGGGCAAGCAAGCTTTGGCGGGCAAGCAAGGGGGTTTAGTGGAAAATAAATGCTGTTCGCTTGAGGCCTTGATGGACGCAAGGCGAGTCTGCCAAAAAGTTGGCCTACCCCTATATACTTTAAATTTCAGCGAGGTTTTTAAAAAAGAAGTTGTGGATAACTTTTTGAAGGAATATGAGAAAGGGCGCACTCCTAATCCCTGTATTCGTTGCAATAAATTGGTTAAGTTGGGTTTGTTAGTTGAGCGAGCGAAAAAACTGGGATTTGACTATGTGGCCAGCGGACACTACGCCTGCATCAAAAAAACACGAAAATACGAAAACACGAAAACAAAATTTATTTATAAATTATTCAGGGCTAAAGATAAGGATAAAGACCAATCATATTTTTTGTACACTCTGACCCAGGAGCAATTGAAACATCTGCTTTTTCCTTTGGGTGACTATAAAAAAGAAGAAGTTAGAAAATTGGCAAAAAAGTTTAATCTCCCCACAGCCGCTAAAAGAGAAAGCCAGGAAATTTGTTTCATTCCCGGCAAAAGCCACAATGATTTTTTAAAAAGATATCTTAAATTAAAACCGGGGCCAATTAAATTGTTACCTCGCCTCCGCCTCGGCGAGCCTCCGGCCCGCTTCGCCAAAGCTCCAGCGAGGCGAGCGAGACGGGCTAACCCTCTTCCTGCCTTGCCGGCAGGCAGGCTAGGCCGGAGAGGGGAAGGAGCAGAGAGATGGGACGGGGTTATTGGGCAACATCAGGGCCTGCCGCTCTATACCATTGGCCAAAGAAAGGGAGTGGAAATTGGCGGCATTGGCCCTTTCTATGTGGCTAAATGCGATTATAAAACTAATACTTTATATGTGGTTCACCCCGTTAGAAAAATACAATTTTCTAACGGGGCAGGGCAGCGGGACATTATTTCTAACGGGGCAAGGGAGGCTCTAGACCCGGCTTTGTATAGTGATAAATTAATAGCTGATAATGTTAACTGGATAGCCGGGATAGAGCCGAAATTGCCTTTTATTTGCGAAGCCGTAATCAGGTATAGGCACAAACCTACGAGGTGTAAAGTTGAAAAACACGAAAACACGAAAACACAGAAACACGAAAAGTATTTGGTAAAATTTGAAAAGCCGCAGAGGGCGATTACACCTGGGCAAAGCATTGTATTCTATGGGAAAGACGAGGTTTTGGGCGGCGGGATTATTTCCGCCAGAGGCGGATCAGCCTTTGGCTGAAGCTTTTGAATGTTTGGCATTTTGTATCCCTATTCTTTTGTGGTATAATGTTAATATAGAATTTTCAATTATCAAGTATCAATTATCAATCAATATCTAATATTAAATATTTAATCTTTAAATGCTATTAAAAGCCTTGAAAATTAAATATTGCCTGCCCCGCTATCGCTTTGGCGAAGCGGGCGGCGGGATTATTTCCGCCAGAGGCGGATCAGCCTTTGGCTGAAGCTTTTAGGTGGACTTTTGTTTTTTTATTCTTTTGTGGTATAATAACAATAGGAATTTTCAATTAGTAATTAATTAGTAATTAG
>Ga0268277_1000787_pt1 | contig 24203 bp, 34 predicted proteins | sample saktaG_5_FD_190132 | JGI IMG/M metagenome (GOLD analysis project Ga0268277, IMG submission 190132) | Saline water microbial communities from Sakinaw Lake, British Columbia, Canada - sak_2010_1_5_50m | ecosystem: Environmental > Aquatic > Non-marine Saline and Alkaline > Saline ...
CAGGTTAAATCACTTTTTGAAAAATATTCGAAAGGAGAAATCAAACTTAATTATATCTTGCAAATTCTTAGAATCAAGAGAAGTAGATTCTTTGAATTACTGACCAAATATCGAAATGACCCAGATAACTTTTCTATCCAATATGAAAGGAATACTAGTAATTACAGAATCGACCGAGAAATTGAAGCAAATATTATCCAAGAACTACAGATCGAAAAAGATTTAATCAAAGCAAAAGAAGTACCGATTAACTATTACAACTACAGTTACATAAAAGATCTTTTAGAACAAAAATATAACCAGAGGGTATCTTTGCCTACCATAATCGACCGAGCCAAGAGAAATAATTTTTATTTTTTAAGGCCAAAGAGAAAAGCTCATGATAGAGAAGTAATAACTAATTACCCGGGAGAACTGATTCAACATGATTGCTCTCACCATCTGTTTGCCCCTTATGCTGACAGAAAATGGTACCTGATTACCTCAATAGATGATTACAGCAGGTTGATCTTGTATGCTGTCCTGGTAGAAAGAGAGACCACCTGGGAACATATCCTGGCCTTAGAGGCAGTTTTATTAAAATACGGGTTTCCTCTGGCCTATTATGTAGATAGTCATTCAATCTTTCGCTTTGTACAAGGAAGAGACAGTTTCTGGCGAAACCATTACAAACTTACTGATGAGGCCAATCCGCAATGGAAACAGGTTTTAGATGACTGCAGGGTAAAGGTAACCTATGCTTTGTCTCCACAGGCCAAGGGTAAGATTGAAAGACCATACAGGTGGATTCAGGACCGATTGGTCAGGACCTGTTATAGAGAGAATGTCAGGGTTATTCCAGAGGGCCAATTAATCTTGAATAACCTTCTCCAAAGATACAATTACCGAATAGTACATTCTACCATCGGGGAGATACCTTATATTAGATTTCAAAGAGCATTAAGAGAGAAAAGAACTTTATTTAGAGAATTTAGGATAAGGCCACCATTTTTATCAAGCAAGGATATCTTCTGTTTAAGAGTAGACAGGATGGTAGATTCTTATCGTAAAGTGTCTATCAATAATTTAGAATTAAAAGTACCTGGTGCACCATTACACGAGAGAATACAACTTCGGATAATACCAGATAAAGAATCTGGCATATCTGAAGTAAGATTCTGGTATAGAGATAATTTTTTAGGTAGTCAAAAGGTTAAAAATTTTGACCTTAATTTAGTCCAGGTTTAAGTTTTAATTAATAATTTATTTACAGCTATAGAGAAAAATATAGTATATTTTAATCTTTAAAGATGGCTCACTTTTAAAGTGTAACTAAGAGAAATATTGAGTTTAATTTAGTCCACTTTTAACTTTTAAATAGTCCACTTTTAACTTTTAACTAACAGTTAAATTAGTATAATTATCGTATCGAGTATTGCGTATTGCGTATTGCGTTCGGATTTAAATAATAAAAAGAGAGAAAACCTGCAATCTGGAACATATAACTATTTACTTGTCGTATATTACTCATCACCGTTTCTTTCTGTCTTCTGCCTTCTAGCTCCTATTTTCTCCACGCGATACTCGATACTCAATACGCGATACGAAATACTAATTTACTAATTGTCTAATCAATTAGTAAATTAGTATTTTACTTTCATTAAAAATAGACCTTTAGCCGGGACAGTTTTACCTGCCATTTTTCTATTTTTAGCTTCTATTATCTTATTTATCTCCAAATAATTTATCTTCTCATCACCCACGTCCAAGAGAGTGCCAACAATGGTGCGAACCATTTTATACAAAAATGCGTCTGCCTCAAGGCGAAAACAAAATAAATTTCCTTTCTTGATTATGCTTATATTTTTAATGTTCCTCTTCCAATTTCCAATTCTGCTCCCCGAACAGGCAAAAGAGGTAAAATCATGCTCTCCTTGTAAAAATTTACTGGCTTTTTTCATCTCTTCCAAATTTATATTCTTATAAACAAAGTATACATAATTCCTTAGAAAAATAGACAGGTAGTTATCGTGTTGACTGGAACTCAAAACATAATAATGATAAATTTTACTAACCGAACTATGGCGGGCATGAAAATTATTATCTACTTTTTCTGCTTTTTTAATCCTAATGTCTAAGGGCAGCATGCGGTTTAAAATAAAAATTAATTCCGCCAAAGGGATGGAACTGTTGGTTTTAAAATTTGCTACTTGGCCCAGGGCATGCACTCCGGCGTCAGTCCTTCCGGAACCATTAAGTGATATTTTTTCTTGGGTAATTTGTGATATTTTTTCTTCCAAAATTCCCTGTATACTTAAAAAATCTATCTGTTTTTGCCAACCATGATATTTAGTTCCTTCATATTCTATGGTAAGTTTTATATTGGTCATAATTCAAAATTCCTAATTTATGATATCTTCCAGTCCACCAGTCAATCTATTTAATAGTTACTGGTTTTTAGTTTTCGGTTGTCGGTTTTCAGTAAAAACAATTTCTATCAATTATCTCTTTGCTTCCTGTCTGTTAACTTGCAACTCGTAACTTGCAACTTGAAACTTATTATCTGTCTTCTCTTTTCTTCACTATCCACTAACGACTATTCACTATTCACTAACGACTAATTTAAAACATTACGCTCACCATAATAGCAATTACTACAGTTAAGGTAAAAGTAAAGATATCAATATTTTTAATTTTTAGTTCCCTATAGTGAGTCCTGCCTTCCCCTCCTCTATAACATTTAGCTTCCATAGCAATAGCTAATTCATCAGCACGCCTAAATGCATTAACAAACAAGGGTATTAAAATAGGAATTAAATTCTTTGCTCGATTAAAAATATTTCCACTTTCAAAGTCAGCACCTCGAGATATTTGAGCTTTCATTATTTTTTCTGTCTCTTCCAATAAAGTCGGAATAAATCTCAATGCTATAGTCATCATCATAGCTATTTCGTGAGCGGGCATACCTAAGAATTTAAAAACAGATAATAACCTTTCTATGCCATCAGTTAAAGAAATAGGAGAGGTAGCCAATGTAAGCAGGGAAGTAGTTAAAATTAGAATAAATAATCGAAAAGAAATAAACAGTCCCTTTATCAATCCCTCCTTGGTAATTTTTAAAAAGCCTAACTTATAAATTACTTCTCCTTCAGTCATAAAAAGATGGATTATCAAAGTAAATATAATGATAAATAATAGGGGACGCAGACCCCTAAATACAAATTTGGGGTGTACCTTAGAAATAATAATACTAATTATTATAAAAGCTCCCAAAACTAAATATCCTAAATATTCTGTTATTAGAAATAGGCTTACAATTATAGCCAAACAACTCAATATTTTTATTCTAGGATCCAAATTATGAATTAAAGAATCCCTTGGGATATACTGACCAAAGCTGATATTTCTTAATATTTTCATCTTTCCCCATCTTCTTGATAATTTTGCATATTATACTCTTTAAATATCTACCTCTTTATTGGCTTTTTTTAACACTTCTCTTTCAGCATCATCTACGGTTAATACTCCGGTATATACATCTTTTCCTTTTGCTTTTAATTTATGCATACACTCGGTTACTTGCGGAAGCCCTAAGCCCGCCTTCATTAGATCATCGGCATGCTTTTCAAAAATATCCCGGGGAGCACCGTCCATAATTATCTCTCCTCGATGCATTACTAAAAGACGATTCACTGTTTCGGCAACTTTTTCCATATTGTGTGAAACTAAAACCACGCCCATTCCAAAATTATGATGTATTTTTTTTATCTCAGATAATATACTATCTCTACCATACGGATCAAGATTGGCAGTGGGTTCGTCTAAAATTAACATTTTGGGTCTAATAGATAGTATGCTTGCCAAGGCAACACGTCTCATCTCCCCTCCGCTTAGAGAAAAGGGAGAACGTTCCGCATAGAGATTATAATCAAGGTCAACCATCTTTAAAGTTTCCCGAACTCTTTTTTCAATTTTTCCTTCTGGTAAACCTAATTTTCTTGGACCAAAGGCTACTTCCTGATAAATCGTTTCTTCAAATAATTGATTCTCGGGATACTGAAACACTAAACCTATTTTTTGTCTTACTAACTTAAGATTTACTCTTTTTTTACTTAAATCCACCCCTTCGATGTAGATTTTGCCAGAAGTTGGTGTAAGCAAACCATTAAAATGCTGAATCAAAGTCGTTTTTCCGCAACCAGTATGTCCGATTAGGCCAATAAACTCACCTTCATCAATCTCTAAATTGATATTCTTTAACACTTCTGTTTCAAAGGGCATTCCCAAACTATAGGTAAAACAGATATTTTCTAAATGTATAAACATAAACTTTCCACCATATCCTCAACTTTCAATGTATGAGGAGATATATTTATTCCTCTTTTATTTAATCTTAGTGCGAGTTCGGTTATTTGAGGAACATCCAATCTTAATTGTTTTAAAACCTCTAATTGAGTAAATACCTCTTCAGGTTTCCCCGCTAAAGCAATTTTCCCTTTATCTAATGCAACTACCCGGTTGGATTCAACCGCTTCTTCCATTAAATGAGTAATATAAATTATGGTAATATTCTCATCTCGATTTAGCTTTTTAACAATATCCATAACCTCTTTTCTACCCCGGGGGTCAAGCATTGCTGTAGGTTCATCTAAAACTAAATAGGAAGAGTGCAAAGCTATTGCTCCAGCAATTGCTACTCTTTGTTTTTGCCCACCTGAAAGTAAATGAGGTTCTCTTTTTTTATACTCTTCCATTTCCACAACTTCTAAAGCCCAATCAACTCTTTCTTTCATAAGTTTTGAGTTTATCCCAATATTTTCCAAACCAAAAGCTATATCATCTTCCACCGTAGTTGCAATAATCTGATTATCTGGATTTTGAAATACCATGCCTACTTTTCGCCTTATTTCCCATACTTTGTTTTTATCTCTGGAATTCATTTCATCTACCCATACATCTCCCGAAGTAGGAAGCAGTAAGCAATTCATATGTTTAGCTAAAGTAGATTTTCCCGAACCATTGGAACCTATAATAGAAATAAAATCTCCATTTTTTATTTCTAAATTAATAGAATCCAAAGCTTTTATTTGATCTTTCTTATGATAATTGTATATGTGACTTAGATTTTTTATTTTAATCAAAATGTTCACCACTTATTCGTATTGCGTATTGCGTATTGCGTAAAGAAAACCGAATTCAGGAGTCAGAATAAAGACATATCTCATTAAAATTGTTAGCCGGTTAGCCAGTTTACCGGTTATCCGGTTTAAGAATTAAAATTCTTTTAGCTAACTGTATCAATTATTAAGATTTCATCATTTAATTGAAAAATTATATTTGAAATTAATGATTGGGATTAACTGGTTAACTGGCAAACAGGGTAACAGGGTAACTTCTATACGCAATACTGTATTGCTACCCGCTCTACGCTATACGCTCCACGCTGTACGCTATCCTCAATACCAAATTCTTAAAAACCAAAAGGTTAAAAAGTCTAACTATCAAATAACTAGTTTTAATATAGAACTTTTTAACCTTTTATTTTTTTGCCTTATTTATTCTACAAATTCAATTATAGCTAAAGGAGCGGCATCGCCTTTGCGAAATCCCGTTTTCACAATTCGTGTGTAACCGCCATTTCTTTCTACAAATTTTGGACTGATTTCTTCAAAAAGTACCTTAGAAGCTTTTTTATTTTTTATAACTTTTTGCACCTCTCTTTGGGCATGCAAATTATTATTTTTAGCTGTGGTCACTAATTTTTCTATATGTTTTCGAACTTCTTTTGCTTTTGCATATGTGGTTTCAATTTTTTTATGAGTTATGAGTGAAATAGATAAATTAGCCAACAAAGAACTTCTATGGCTACTAGTGCGGCCTAATTTTCCTCTTAATTTCTTGTGCCTCATTCTAAAAATCCTCCTGGTGCATTTTTTCACCTAAAACAAATCCATATTTACTTATTTTCTCTTTTATTTCATCAAAAGATTTCTTTCCTAAATTTTTTATCTTTATAACCTCCATCGGAGAAAATTCAACTAAATCCCTTAATGTACTCAAATTAGATTTTTTTAGACAATTATATGAACGAACTGAAAAATCTAATTCTTCAATGGTTTTATTTAAGATTTTTTCTCTTTCATTCTTTTCTTTTTCTTCTTCCGACATTAATTCTCCCTCCAGTTCAACATCTTCGGGAGAAAACTTAGTAAATACCTTTAAATACTTAATAAATATATTTGCTGATTTACTCAAAGCTTCATCGGGTAGAATACTTTTGTTGGTAAATATTTCTAAAACTAATTTATCGCAATTAGAAAATTGACTCATACTTGCACTATCTACGCTATAACTTACTTTCGTAATAGGCGAAAAAAAAGAATCAATAAAAATGGTATCTACTGATTGACCCGATTTTTTATTTTTCTCAGCGGGAAAGTAACCTATCCCTTTTTCTACAACTATCTCCATATTTATTTTGCCGTTATCATTTAAAGTTGCTATTACTAAATCTGGATTAAGTATCTCTACATTGATATTGGGAGTTATGTCTGCAGCAGTTATCGTTCTTTTGCCCTTTAGCTTTAATTTTAATATTTGTGGCTCATCGGTAAACATTTTTACTACCAGTTCTTTAATATTTAAAATTATTTCGATAATATCTTCTTTAACTCCTGGAATAGTATCAAATTCATGGGTAATCCCCTCAATTCTAATAGCAGTTGCAGCTGCTCCCCACATAGAAGATAATAATATTCTTCTAAGGGAGTTGCCTAAAGTAATACCATAACTTTTTTCTAATGGTTCTATAATAAACTTACCATAATTATCCGATAAATCTTCCACTTTAATTTTTATATTATTAATATCCATCACTTTCAATGCTCTCCTTCTTTAGGTATGGGAAATACAAAAAAATATTAACGAGAATAATATTCAACTACTAATTTTTCCTCTACCGGTAAATTTAATTCTTCTTTAGAAGGAAATCTTAATATCTTTCCTTTCAATTTTTCAGCATCAAACTCTAGCCAAGAAGGAATACTGACCTCTATTTTCCCTTCTTTAATTTCTTTAATATTTTCAATATTCCCGCTCTTTTCTTTAATCTCAATCACATCTTTGGTATCAATTAGATACGATGGTATATTCACTTTTTTTCCATTAACCAGTATGTGCGAATGCAAGATTAATTGGCGAGCTTGAGATCTTGATTTAGTTATACCAAATCGATAAATTATATTATCTAGTCTTCTCTCTAGCAATTCTAATAAATTTTCCCCAGTAACACCTTTTTTCTTTTCTGCTTTTTTAAAAAGATTTTTGAATTGCTTTTCCAATAATCCATAATATCTTCTAAGTTTCTGTTTTTCCCTTAATCTTACACCATAGGTAGATGATTTTCTCATTCTTGTATCTTTTGCATTCTTACCAGGCAATGAAGCTCCTTTTTCTATTTGACATTTACTAGAATAACACCTATCACCTTTTAAAAATAACTTTACTGTTTCTCTGCGGCATAATTTACATACTGCCCCTGTATATCTTGCCATATATAACAATAACCTCCCCACTTTCTTAAAACTTTATAATAAAAAATTTTAATTTAAATTAGTTAACTGGTTTAATAGTTAACTAATTAGCTAGTTTAATACTAATAGTTCATTTACTAATTAACCATTAACTAGCTAACTAATTTATCTTGCATTTTATATTTGAAACTAACGACTATTCACTATTCACTAACGACTAATTTATATCCTTCGTTGTTTGGGGGGTCTGCAACCATTATGTGGAATTGGAGTAACATCTTTAATCATATTAACTTTTAAACCTACTGCTTGCAAAGATCTAATTGCTGTTTCTCTCCCTGGTCCTGGTCCTTTTACCAATACATCCACTTCTTTTAATCCCTGATCCATAGCTTTTTTAGCTGCTGCTTCAGCTGTCATTTGAGCTGCAAAAGATGTGCTCTTTTTACTTCCTTTATAACCCATACACCCCGCACTAGACCAAGCAATTACATTTCCATCTTCATCTGCAATAGTGACTATAGTATTGTTAAAAGTAGATTGAATGTGTACTGTCCCTAAAACTATATTTTTCTTTATTTTCTTCTTGGTTTTCTTTGTATTTTTCTTATTAGCCAATTAAGTTCTCCTTTCCGTATCAGATAATATTACTCACTTTTCTTTTTCCTTGCCCCTACTGTTCTCTTGGGTCCTTTTCTAGTTCTTGCATTAGTTTTAGTTCTTTGACCTCTTACCGTAAGTCCCTTTCGATGCCTTAGGCCTCTATACGAACCTATATCCATAAGTCTTTTTATAGAGGAAGTAACTTCGCTTCTACATTCTCCTTCTACTTTATAGTTTTTGTCAATAACTCCCTTTATTTTATTTATCTCTTCCTCGGTTAAATCTTTTGCCCTGGTATTAAAATTTACTTTTGTTTCATTCAATATTGAGCGAGCACGGGTAATACCAATTCCGTAGATATAAGTCAAAGCATATTCTACTCTCTTATTTCCAGGTAAATCCACTCCGGCTATTCTGGCCATATCTTAACATATCCTCCTTTAAAATTATTTCCCTTGTCTCTGTTTATGCTTTGGATTACTACAAATTATTCTTATTATTCCTTTTCTTTTTATAACCTTACATTTTTCACACATTTTTTTGACCGATGATCTTACTTTCATTGTATTTCCTTCCTCCATGAATAGTATTGCGTATTGCGTATTGCGTTAAGAAAATCAGAATTCAAAATTCAAAACTATGTATATAAACTATTGTTTTTAATGTAGGGGCCGAGTTTATTCGACCCGAGTTTTGTGAGCTTGATAAATCAAGTCCCTACACTAAATTTTTATACTCTCTATGGTTTTGCCATTTTTTTTATGGGCGTATGCAATACGCTCCTACTTCCTATCCGCTGTACGCTATACAAGATACGAGATACGTATTTATTACAATCTATATATAATTCTGCCTTGGGTTAAATCATAAGGTGATATTTCAACCTTTACTCTGTCTCCGGGTAATATTCTAATAAAATGCATCCTTATTTTACCCGAAATATGGGCTAATACTTCACAACCATTTTCTAGTTCAACCCGAAAAGTAGCATTAGGTAAAGCTTTAACAACTTTTCCTTGCATTTCTACGCTCTTTTCTTTCTCCATCAATCATTCCTCCGGCTAAATTCATTTTTACTCAAACTATTATAAACTACTATTTACTTATAGAATTGTTAATATTTCATTACCGTCTGCAGTTATGGCTATAGAATGTTCAAAATGTGCGGACCGACTTCCATCTTCTGTCACAACTGTCCACCCATTATTGCAAAGTCTTGTTTTATAATCACCCATATTCACCATAGGCTCAAGTGCTAACACCATTCCCTCTTCTAATTTTATACCAGTATGAGGAGCACCATAATTAGGTATTTGTGGTTCTTCATGCAAGTAAAAACCTACTCCATGACCTGCATATTCTCTTACTACAGAAAAATGTAATTTTTCTACTGTTTCCTGGATAGCAAAAGAAATATCGCCTAATCTGTTGCCTACAATGGCCTTTTCTATACCTTTGAATAAAGATTTATTGGTTACTTCTAAAAGTTTTTGTACTTTTGGATCTATCCTTCCTACAGAGACTGTAGTCGCAGTATCACCGTAGTAACCTTCTAAATTCGTTCCAATATCTATACTTACAATATCCCCTTCTCTCAATCTTCTCTTTCCCGGAATACCGTGAACTACTTCTTCGTTGATAGAAACACATATAGAATGCCGGAATTTATTTTTTTTTATTCCATAACCTTTAAATGCCGGTGTTGCTCCATATTTTATTATATAATCCTCAGCAATCCTATCTAACTCTAAAGTAGTAATTCCCACTTTTATATTTTCTAATATTTTTTTTAACGCGTTTGCTGCTAACTTACAACTTTTTCTTATATATTTAATTTCTTCTGGAGATTTTAAAATTACCATTAACTTGTCTATGTGATCCTTGTAAAATTTTTTTGATCGCTAAAAAAGCATTTTCACTTAAATTAGCGTCTATTACTTTTAACAATTTTTTTTCTTCATAATATTTTTTTAAAGGTGTAGTCTGCTCAGCAAATACTTTCAATCTATTCTTTATGGTTTCTTCCTTATCGTCTTCTCGTTGATATAATTCTCCCCCGCAAAGATCGCAGATATTATCTTTACTAGGAGAATTAAATGATAAATTATAATTATTGCTGCACTTTTTGCATACTCTACGATTGGATAATCTTTGTATTATTTCTGAAAAAGGTATCTCAAAGTAAAATACATAATCGATATATTTATTTTGCTCTTCATCTAATTTCTTCAATAAATTAGCCTGTTCAATATTTCGGGGAAAGCCATCGAAAATATAACCATTCTTACAATCTTCCTGTTTTATTCTTTCCTTTATTATTTCTAAAATAATATGATCGGGTACTAGGCCTCCTACACTCATGATATTTTCCACTTTCACGCCCAATTTACTCTTTTTATCTACTGCTTCTCTTAAGATTACTCCTGTTGAAATTACCGGAATATTGAATTCTGCCTGCAACCTTTTTGCCACTGTGCCTTTTCCTCCACCAGGAGGACCTAACAAGATTATCTTCATAACTTTCCCTTTCTTTTAAGTCAACAATCCGCTTTAGTTAGTCGTTAGTGAATAGTGAATAGTCGTTAGTTTTAAATACAATTTATCAGTTGTCAGCATACAGCTAAAAATTTAAAACTAAAAGCGAAAAACCATAATTCAAAACTCAAAACCTTTTTTTCGCATAAAGTATTGTTTTTAATGTAGGGGTCGAATTTATTCGACCCGTGTTTTACGGGCTTGATAAATCAAGCCCCTACATAATGAAAACTGATAACTTACAACCTATATTTTCAACAGGTAAACTGGTTAACCGGGTAACTAAATAATCTTGTAACTTGCCTTTTTCTTCAACTAGCTAACCAGGTGACTAATTAACCAGTTAACCAAGTAACTAATTAACGAATCAAATTAGTTTATAAAACTATTTCTTAATAAATCCTTCGTAATGCCTCATCAACAGGTGTGATTCTATTTGTTGAACAGTTTCCAAAGCTACTCCTACCATAATTAATAAAGATGTTCCTCCGAAAGAGAAAGTGGTAATTCCTGTAACTTTTATTAAAATATTAGGCAGAATGGCAATTATGGCCAAAAACAATGCACCACTTAGAGTAATTCGAGTCATTATATGATCGATATAAATAGTAGTATTTTTCCCTGGTCTTATTCCGGGGATAAAACCTCCATATTTTTTCATGTTATCCGCCATATTGGCTGGGTTGAAGGTAATTGCTGTATAAAAGAAAGTAAACACTACAATTAAAAAAGCATACAAAATTAGATATAATGGCCTTCCCGGAGAAAGAGCCTCAGACATACTTCTCATAAAAGCTAAATTCTGAAAAAATTGTGCAATGGTAGCTGGAAAAAGCAATATTGCAGAGGCAAATATTATCGGAATAACTCCAGCTTGATTTACTCGTAAGGGGATGTGGGTCCCTTGTCCACCATACATTCTGCGACCTATAACTCTTTTTGCATACTGAACCGGTATTCTTCTCTGACCTTTTTGAATGGCAATAACTCCCCCAATAACAACTATAGAAATTATGAGTAAACTTACAAATGGCAAAATACCAATTTCTCCAACTTGTAAAAGTTTAGTGGTTTGCACGATCTGAGAAGGAATTTGTGCGATAATTCCAGCAAAAATAATTATAGAAATTCCATTACCAATACCAAAATCAGTAATTTCTTCACCTAACCACATTAAAAAGCAAGTCCCAGCGGTAAGAGTAATTAATAATAGAAATCTGAAACCCAATCCTGAAATCATTAACACACCCATATTTTGCAGCCAAACACTTATTCCAAAAGCTTGGACAATAGCTAAAAATACTGTTGCATAACGAGTTATTTTTGTAATTTTATTTCTGCCTTCGTCCCCTTCCTTAGACCATTGTTCGAAAATAGGAACTACAGATTGTAAAAGACTCATAATAATAGATGCATTAATATAGGGCATAATTCCTAAAGCAAAAACAGAAAAACGGCTTAATGCTCCTCCAGCGAAAAGATCAAAAAACCCTAATATTCCTCCCTGAGAGAACAGATTTGCCATTGCTTCTTTATCTATGCCCGGTAAAGGCAAGTGACTCCCCAGTCTAACTACTACTAACATTGCTGAAGTAAAAAGTAATCTTTTCTTTAAATCAGGAATTTTAAATAAATTACGTAAAGTGTCTAACAATTATACCACCTCTACCTTCCCACTAACTGATTCAATCTTACTTATCGCTTTCTGGCTAAATTTATTTGCTTTTATGGTTAATTTCTTATTTAATTCACCTTCAGCTAAAATTTTTATTCCATACCCTACTTTTTTTACAATTCCTTTATCAATTAATTCTTTCTGGGTAACTACATCATCATCGTTAAATATATTTAATTGCCCGATATTTACGATAGCATAAGCTTTTTTGAATATATTGGTAAAGCCTCTTTTTGGAATTCTTCTATATAGAGGCATTTGACCACCTTCAAAACCCGGCCTGACTCCACCACCCGAACGAGCATTTTGCCCCTTATCGCCTCGACAGGAAGTAGAACCATGACCAGAACCACAACCTCTGCCTACTCTTTTGCGCTTTTTAACTGATTTAGGTTCCGGGGATAAATTATTTAACTTCATTGCTTGTTACCTCCCTTGGTTGTAAGCGTGGGCTATACATTTCCACCACACTTTTTCCTCTCAATTTTGCTACATCTTTTGCATTCTTCAAATTTATAAGAGCATCCATAGTAGCTTTAGCAATATTTAAACTATTACCGCTTCCTAAGGATTTAGTTAAAATATTTTGATATCCTGCCGCTTCTAATATTGTTCGAACGGAACCACCGGCAATAACTCCGGTTCCAGGAGAGGCTGGCTTCATGAAAACTCTGGCAGCTCCATATTTTCCTATAATCGTATAAGGGATGGTTCCCTTTCTTATTCTTACTTTTATTAGGCTCTTTTTTGCCTTTACTGCCCCTTTTTTAATTGCTTCAGAAACGTCTTTGGCTTTTCCATAGCCTGTGCCTACTATCCCTTCGCCATTCCCGACTACCACCATAGCGGAAAAACCAAATCTTCTTCCACCTTTTACAACTTTACTTACCCTATTCACAAAAACAACCGTTTCATTTAATTCCAAACCTTCAGGGTCTATTTTTAGCACTTTTCCACCTCCTCTCCCATTTTTTTCTTAGTATTTATTTTGGTTCTGAATTTTTTTGCTAAATCTCTCTTATTTTTTGATTTATATTAAAAATATCTTTACAACTAATTTCTAGACTAAAAAATTATCTTTCCCTTTCTGGTATTCTCAGCCACAGCTTTTACTCTGCCTTGGTAAAGGTAACCTCCTCGATCGAATACTACTTTTTTTATGCCTTTTTCCTCTAACTTTTTAGCTAACAAGTCTCCAAGCATTTCAGCAGCTTTTACGTTTCCATGATATTTTACTTTTCCCTTTATTTCTGGGTCGAGCGTAGACAGAGAAACTAAAGTTATCCCTTTATTGTCATCAATTACCTGGGCATATATATGCTTTAGGCTCCTAAAAATGCATAGGCGCGGCCTTTCGCTTTTGCCAGATATGTTTTTACGTACTCTCTTATGTCTTTTAATCCTAGCCAATCTTCTGTTTATTTCAGTCAATATTAGCACTCCTCTCCTATAAAATAGTTGTTAGTTTCAAATACTATTTTTCAGTTTTCAGTATAAAGCTAAAAATTTAAAGCTAAAAGCGAAAAACCATAATTCAAAGCTCAAAACTTTTTCTCTCAATACTAAATTTTAAGTTCTGTTTTTGCTTCTTTATCCTTTCGTTTTTGCTATATAGTATACGATATAAGAAAGATGAAACTCAATAGATAAAACAATATATTTAAATTTTAAATTTTGAGTTATGGTTTTACGTTTTGCGCTTTTCGCTTTTCGCTTTATTACTATTCACTATATACTAATTAAGGCTTACGAAAAAAGAAAATTCCTATACAATTCAGACATCTAAAATGTTATTTTGATTACTTTGCGCCAGTTTTACCTACTTTTCTCCTTACTACTTCGTCTATATATCTTATTCCTTTCCCCTTATATGGTTCCGGTTTCCGTAATAATCTTATTTTAGCAGCAGTTTCACCTACTAATTGCTTATCAATACCTTTTACTTTAATAATTTTCTGTTTCTCAACTTCGAATTCAATTCCTTCGGGTGTATTAACCTTGACGGGGTGAGAATATCCTATCTGTAGGACCATTTTCCCATCTTCAAGAGCAGCTCGATAACCTACTCCTTGTATCTCCAATATTTTTTCAAAGCCCAAAGAAACTCCTATTACCATATTATTTATTAAAGCTCGGCTTAATCCATGCAAAGATCGATGAAATTTATTTTCAGAAGATCTGGAAACATAAATTTTATCATCTTCTATCTTTACCTGCATATCCGGATGAACACTTATCTCTAAAGTGCCTCTTTCTCCGGATACTTTTATATCATTCTTATCTAATTCAACTTTAACTCCATTAGGAATATTTATAGGCATCTTTCCTATTCTGGACATATAAAACCTCCTCTTTTTCGTATATCGTATCGCGTATATCGTATTTCAATATTGCAACTCTATCCTACTCTCTGTAAATATTATTAAGAGGAGTGTAATAAGTCTGCCTTTAAGAAAACAGAAGATGCAATCTTCTGAAATCTGACTCCGGAACATTTTTCTTTACAATATACGATATACTAATATGCAAGGTGTAATTCACAAAACCCAAGATACAAAATTAATCTTTTTATCTTCTAAATCCTTACTTCTAAACTTATGGATTCTAAATTTCTTTCTATATACTATATTCTAATTTATATTTACCAAATACAACAAATTACTTCTCCACCAAGATGACGCTGCAGAGCTTCTCTGCCAGTCATTATACCTTTTGAGGTAGAAATTATAGCGATTCCGAGTCCGCCTAATACTTCTGGTATCTCATCTTTTTTTACGTATACTTTTAATCCAGGTTTGCTAATTCTTTTAAGATTATTAATGGTTTTTTCTTTGTTAATATACTTTAAATAGATGGTCAAATGACCTTGTTTATTATCCTCTTTATATTTATAGTCTCTAATAAAACCTTCGTCTTTTAATATACGAGTAATTTCTAATTTTAACTTTGATGATGGTACAATTAAAGAATCGTGCCGCATCTTATTGGCATTTCTAACTCTGGTTAACAGGTCAGCAACAGGATCCGTTACAACACTCATATATAATATCCTCCTCTCTTTTTACTTCAACTCATCACAATAAACTTCATTAAAAAATATATCTTTTGACAGATTTACCAGCTTGATTTAGTGATTCCTGGTAATTCTCCCTTATGGGCCATGCTTCTAAAACATATTCTGCATATTCCAAATTTTCTCATATAACCTCGAGGTCTTCCGCAAATATTGCAACGAAAATATTTCCTTACTTTATATTTGGGTTCTTTTTTAGCCTTTACTACTAGGGCTGTTTTGGCCACACTATTTCCTCCTTTTTGGTTCAAAATATAACTTACTCATAAATTTGTATCTCGTGCAAACTAGCGTATAGCGTTTAGCGTAGAGAATAATTAGTCGTTAGTATTTAGTGAATAGTATTTAGTTAATACTGAATAGAGTAATAATTAGCAATTATTAAATTAGGTAGCTAAAAGTTTTTACAAAGTACTTTAACTAACGACTAGTTTATTTTTCTTTAGTAGGGGTCGGATTTATCCGACCCGAGTTTTGCGGGCTTGATAAATCAAGCCCCTACACTAAATCTTTATACACTCTATGGTTTTGCTGATTTTTTTATGGGCGTATGCCATACGCCCCTACTTCCTATACGCCAAACGTTGTACGCTCTACGCTATTTTTCTTCACGCGATACGAAATACACACTATTTTTTAAAAGGAACACCAATTAATTCTAAAAGGGTTTTCGCTTCTTCATCATTTGAAGCACTTGTAACAATAGTAATATTCATTCCTAAAGTGTTGGTGACTTGATCAAAATCTATTTCAGGAAAAATCAACTGTTCTTTCACGCCCACAGTATAATTTCCTCTTCCATCAAAAGAATCTGAAGGGATACCCCTAAAATCCCGAATTCTAGCGATTGCAATATTAATAAATTTATCTAAAAATTCGTACATTCTATCATTCCGCAATGTAACCTTGCAACCTACTGGCATATCTTTTCTAAGTCCAAAGTTAGATATGGATTTCTTTGCACGAGTTATAATGGGCTTCTGCCCGCTAATGATAGCTAATTCTTTTACTGCTTCATCCATAATTTTTGAATCTTTTGTAGCACTTCCTAAACCGATATTAATCACTGTTTTCTGCAATCTAGGAACAGCCATCACGCTTTTATATTTAAATTTTTTCATCATCTCTGGTAATACTTGCTTAAAGTATTTATCTTTCAATCGGGGCATAATTCAACCTCCTAAACTTTATCTATTATCTCTCCACATTTTTTACACACTCTTACTCTTTTGCCTTCTTTTATTTTTTCTCTTCTTGTAGCAGTAGGTTTACTACATTTGTTGCAAATTAATCTAATATTAGAAGAATGTAATGAGCCTTCCTGCGTAACTATTCCACCCTGAGGAACTTTTTGAGTCGGTTTTGAGTGTTTCTTTAAAAAATTAACACCTTCAACTATTACTTCCATTTTCTTGGGAAAAATACTAACAATTTTACCCTTTTTACCTTTATCTTCTCCGGTGATAACTAATACTTTATCGCCTTTTTTAAATCCAATTTTACTGTTATCCAAATCACTATCCCTCCCTTTTTATACTACCTCGGATGCTAGTGAAATTATCTTCATGAAATTCTTATTTCTCAATTCCCGAGCGACTGGTCCAAATATTCTGGTTCCGACCGGTTCATTTTGAATATTAATAATAACTGCTGCATTGTCGTCAAATCTAATATAAGAACCATCTGGTCGACCAAGTTCTTTTCTGGTTCTTACAATAACTGCTTTAATAACTTCACCTTTTTTACAAGTTCCGCCCACTGCTGCTTCCTTAACTGAAGCGACAATAATGTCTCCTATTTTAGCATATCTCCTACGGGAACCGCCTAAAACTTTTATACATTGTATTTTTTTAGCACCTGAATTATCCGCAACGAATAAACGCGTTTGCATCTGTATCATCTTAACTACCTTCTCTCCTTAATCATAATTAGTATATAGTCTTTAATAGGACAGTCATTTCTCCTGTCTATTGTTAGTTGGCGTTACATAAATAAATAATTTACTAGCATTGGTTAGAATGTCTTATTTCGTTTTTTCTAATATTTCTATAACTCTCCATCTTTTTCTTTTACTTATGGGTCGAGTTTCTGCAATTTTTACTTTATCGCCAACACCACAGGTATTTTTTTCATCATGCACCATAAACTTAGTTGATTTTTTTATCCTTTTTTTGTAAAGAGGATGTGATACCAGGTATTCAACTTTTACCACTACGCTCTTTTCCATACCGTCACTCACAACTTTTCCAATTTTTGTGTTTAATTTTTCCCCGGACAGCATTTATGCCTCCTTTTTATTTCAATTTATTTTTTTTAACTCAATTTCCCTTAAAATTGTTTTTGCTCTAGCAATATTATGTCTTACTTCTTTTATTCTCATAGGATTACCTAATTGTCCGGTAACAACCTGAAATCTCAAACTAAACAGTTCACCTTTAAAATCAGTTATTTTCTTTTTTAATTCTTCGACTGATAAATCTTTTAATTCACTTGCTTTCATTTATCCCACCACCTGTTCATTTCTAGAAAGGAAACGAGTTTTTATGGGTAACTTATGGGCAGCTAACCGCATTGCTTCTTTGGCCAAACTTGCTTCTACTCCGCCTAACTCAAATAATACCTTTCCTGGCTTTACTACTGCCACCCAATGATCGGGTGCTCCTTTTCCTTTGCCCATCCTGGTTTCTGCTGGTTTTTTAGTCACTGATTTATCGGGAAATATTCTTACCCAGACTTTTCCACCCCTTTTTACTGCATGAGTAATGGCAACCCGTGCCGCTTCTATCTGGGCACTGGTTATCCAATGAGGCTCTAGTGCCTGCAAACCAAAATCACCAAAAGCAATGAAATTTCCTTTTTGGGCACATCCTTTCATTTTTCCTCTATGTGTTTTCCGATATTTTGTCCTAGTTGGTTGTAACATCTTTCTGTACTCCTTCACCACTTAATTCTTTTGTCTTCTCGCTAGTTAAACCCTCAGTTACTGGTTTTTGGTTAAACACTACTTTGTTTTTTACAGGAAGTACTTCCCCTCGGAAAATCCACACCTTAACTCCAATTTTACCATAAGTTGTATTAGCCTCTGCAAAACCATAATCTATATCTGCTCGTAAAGTATGGAGTGGTAATCTGCCCTCTAAATGCCATTCTGTTCTTGCAATTTCAGCCCCACCTATTCTGCCTGAGCAAGATATTTTTATTCCTTCTGCTCCCATTCTCATAGATCTACTGGTTGCTTGTCTCATTGATCTTTTAGTGGAGCCTCTTTTTTCCAGTTGCTCAGCAATATTCTCAGCGACTAAATTAGCGTCTAATTCTGGTGTTTTTACTTCAATAATTTTTATCTGCAAATCACCTTTTGTAAATTTAGACAGCTCTTCTTTTAATTTAGCAACTTCTGCTCCTTTTCGGCCTATTACAATACCTGGTCTTGCGCAATTAATAGTTAATCTCACTCGATCGGCTATGCGTTCAATTTCAATAATTGAAATTCCAGCATGTTTTAAACGATTTTTAATATATTTTCTTATTTTGTAATCCTGATATATATTTTCTGCATAACCCTTTTTTGCAAACCATTTAACATCCCAATCTTTTATAATTCCGATTCTTAATCCTTTTGGATGTACTTTCTGTCCCAATTACTTCCCCTCCCCTTTATGATCAACTATAATGGTAATGTGGCTAGTTCTTTTTCTTATTTTGCTTGCTCTGCCCATAGCCCGAGGTCTAAATCTTTTTACTGTAGGACCTTCATCAGCATAGGCTTCGGATATGTATAAATCTTCGACGTTTATATTATTATTATTTTGTGCATTATAAATCGCAGAGTTTAAAACATTGTATACCATTTTAGCTGAACGGTTAGGAAGAAATTTCATGGTTAAGAGAGCTTCACTAGCATTCTTGCCCCGAATAATATCTAAAACTTGTCTTCCTTTGCGAGCAGATATAGGTAAATATTTGCCTACTGCTTTTATACTCATTGTTTTCCTCCTAATTTAATTTATTTGCTTTTCTGCAATAATAAAAACTAATGGTTTGGTAGTATTTATAAGTTGAAATAAATTTTCTTGCCTTGTTTAGAAAATAAAAATATTATTTCTTAAAATTCTATACTACCAAAACTATTTATTGCTTTACCGAAGTTGCTTTTTCAGTATGGGCACTATGTCCTTTAAAAATTCTGGTAGGAGAAAATTCTCCTAATTTATGGCCTACCATGTTTTCGGTAATATATACCGGTATATGTCTTTTTCCATTATGTACGGCAATAGTATGTCCGACCATTATAGGAAAAATAGTTGAACTTCTCGACCAAGTTTTTATTATATTTTTTTTTCTTTTCTGATTTAACTCTCTAATTTTGCCTAATAATTTTTCGTCTATATAGGGTCCTTTTTTTAAAGATCTAGACATCTAAAACAACTGCCTCCCTTATTTACTATTTTTTCGTCCTTCTTTTTACAATATATTTATCTGAAGGTTTATTCTTTTTTCTGGTCCTATACCCCTTTGATGGTATACCGGTTGGGGAGCAAGGATGTCTACCTCCTGAACTCTTTCCTTCTCCTCCGCCCATAGGATGATCAACGGGATTCATTGCTACTCCTCTAACTGTTGGTCTTATCCCTAACCATCTGCTTTTACCTGCTTTGCCATGCGATAAATTTTCATGAATAAGGTTACCAATTTGCCCGATACTGGCTTTACACTCCAAATGAATTAACCTTACCTCCCCAGAAGGCAATCTAACATGAGCATATTTTCCTTCTTTGGCCATAAGTTGAGCTACTGTTCCAGCTGAACGAACTAGTTTGCCGCCCTGTCCTGTTTTTAATTCAATATTATGAATTAAAGTACCCGTAGGGATATCTTTTAATGATTTTGTGTTTCCTACCTTTATATCCGCATCTCTTCCAGATATAATTACATCCCCTACTTTTAAATTTACCGGACATAGAATGTATCTCTTTTCCCCATCGCGGTATTTGAGTAAAGCAATTCGTGCTGAACGATTAGGGTCATATTCAATACTACAAACCTTTGCCGGAATTCCTTCTTTCTGTTTTTTAAAATCAATTATCCTATACTTTCTCTTACTCCCGCCGCCTTGATGCCTAACCGTTATTCTGCCTTGATTGTTTCTTCCGCCTCTTTTTTTAAGTCCTATGGTTAAAGATTTTTCTGGCTTATTAGTAGTGATTTCATCAAAGGTCGAAATGGTCATAAATCTTCTCCCTGGAGAAGTAGGTTTAAATTTTTTTATCTCAGCCACTTTAATCTACACCTTCCTTAAATATCTTTTTTATGCTTTAGATATTTTCTAATTCTTTAATTTTTTCACCCTTTTTTAAAGTAACTATTGCTTTCTTCCAACGCGAAGTCTTTCCAGAGTATTTCCCTAAACTCTTATTTTTACCTGGCATCTTCAAAATATTTACTTTCGCAACTTTAGTTTTAAATTTTTCTTCAATAGATTTTCCAATTTCAGTAGAATTGACTTTCCAGTCTACTTTAAATACATATTTATTTTGTTTTTTTAATTGCACACTTTTTTCTGAAATTATCGGCTCCAATATAATATCTCTGTCTGAAGGCATTATATTAGCACCTCCTCAATTTGCTGTAAAGCTTTTTTAGTAATTATTATTTTCCCTTGATTTACTAGATCATAAGTATTTAATTTAGATACAGGTATAACTTTTGCACCTTTAATATTTCTCACAGATAACACTACAACATTATCTTCTTTTTCGGTTATTATTAATGGTTTTTTAAATGCTTGCAAGTTTTTTAAAATTTTTACCATTTCACTAGTCTTTTTTTCTTTTAATAATAATTCATCTATAATTATAATTTCTCTATTCTCTAACTTATCTGAGAGTGCTGATTTTAAAGCTGCTACTTTCATTTTTTTGGGCAAAGAAAAGGAATAGTCTCTCGGAGCAGGTCCAAATACGGTTCCGCCTCCTACCCAAATAGGTGAACGATTAGTTCCTGCTCTAGCTCTTCCAGTTCCCTTTTGTTTCCAGGGTTTAGCTCCTCCACCTCTTACTTCGCTTCTATTCTTTGTAGAGGCAGTCCCTCTTCTTCTATTTGCTAAATAATATTTAATCACTTGATGAATAAGGTATTTATTTATTTTAGTATTAAAAATACTATCTTTTAGGGAAACTTCTCCTACATTTTCTCCATTAATATTATGAACTGTCAAATCAATCATTAATAATCCTCCTTCCCTGGTAAAAGCATGCTTAGGTTAACTAATTTTATTAATTACAAGTATCGCTCCTTTGGCGCCAGGAACTGAACCTTTCACTAAAATTAAATTTCTTTCGAGATTAATTTTTACTATCTCTATTTTTTTTACCGTAACTCTATCTGTTCCCATATGTCCTGGTAATTTTTGCCCTTTGAAAACTCTAGCAGCATCTGTGGCTCCGATAGAACCAACTGATCTAAAATATTCCTTCTGGCCATGGGTCTTTGGTCCACCGGAAAAGTTATGTCTCTTTATTGCACCAGCAAATCCCTTTCCTTTAGATATTCCAATAATATCTACTTTATCACCTTCTTTAAAAATATCTACCTTTACCTCTGCACCAGATGAATATTTACCCGAATCGTCAATCTTAAATTCTCTGATATATTTTATTGGATTTACATTATTTTTCTTGAGATGGCCAACTATGGGTTTGCATATTTTTTTTTCTTTTACTTCTTTAAAACCCAATTGAACAGCAATATAGCCATCCTTTTTTATACTTTTCTTTTGTATTACCTGGCAGGGACCAGCTAAAATTACAGTTACCGGAACAGATTCTCCATTTTTAGTAAACATTCTAGTCATTCCTATTTTTTCTCCTAATATTCCTGCTACCATTTTTAATTCACCTCCGAGTCTAATATTTCGTATTGCTTATCGCGTATTGCGTATCGCATCATTATTAAACTAAAAACTTAAAGCGAAAAGCGAAAAACCATAATTCAAAATTCAAAACTTTTTCTTTAATTTTACGAGAAAATTATCTGGCTTATTTGCCTGTTTTTTTATTCCAGAGTCTTTATCTCGATATCTACACCTGAAGGTAAATCAAGATGCATTAATGCTTCTATGGTCTTGGTAGAGGGCTCTAAAATATCAAGCAATCTTTTATGAGTCCTCATTTCAAACTCTTCCCTTGATTTTTTATCTACATGTGGTGAACGTAAGACACAATATTTATTTATCTCTGTTGGTAAAGGTATGGGACCAGAAAATTTCCCACCAATTCTTTTTACAGTATCTACTATCATTAAGGTAGAATTGTCTAATATTCTGTGGTCATATGCTTGTAAGCGAATTCTTATTTTTTGCATGAACTTTTTTACTTACCTCCCTATTATTCTCGTATTGCGTATCGCGTATTGCGTATCGCGTAAAATATAAAACCAACTCTGTTGAGAATTTTCGTATTTAATATCTCGTATTTACTAACGGATAGCGAAAAGGTAGGGCGTATGCAACACGCCCCTAATTCTTTACTTATTAATATTCATTCGCATTTTGTATCTTGTAACGCAATACGCGATACGCAATACGATTTTATTCAACTATCTCACTTACCACTCCGGCACTGATAGTGCGTCCTCCTTCTCGGATAGCAAAACGGAGCTGTTTTTCCATGGCGATAGGAGTAATCAGTTCACCGACAACCGTTACCCTATCCCCGGGCATAACCATCTCTACCCCTTCGGGCAAGGTGATGGTACCGGTTACGTCAGTAGTCCTGAAGTAGAACTGGGGACGATAACCACTAAAGATAGGAGTATGTCTGCCCCCTTCTTCTTTGGTTAAGACGTAGATCTCGCCCTTAAACTTGGTATGAGGAGTAATGCTTCCTGGGACAGCTACTACCTGACCTCTTCTTACATCATCTTTATCTATTCCTCTTAAGAGAAGACCGATATTATCTCCGGCTTCAGCTTGATCCATAGTCTTACGGAACATCTCTACTCCGGTGACTACCGTCTTACGCACCTTGGGAGCAAGCCCCACTATCTCGGCCGGATCTCCTACTTTGACCAACCCTCTTTCCAATCTACCGGTAGCCACAGTTCCTCTACCGGTGATGGTAAAGACGTCTTCCACCGATAAAAGAAAGGGTTTATCGATATCCCGTTTAGGAGTGGGAATATGGTTGTCTATAGCCTCTAATAATTCGGCAATGGCCTTATAGGCAGGATCATTAGCATCCGTTGCCTTCATTGCCTTTAAAGCCGATCCCTTGACTACAGGGAGATCATCTCCGGGGAACTCATATTCATTTAAGAGATCCCTTATTTCCATCTCTACCAGTTCGATCAGTTCAGGGTCGTCTACCATATCTACCTTGTTTAGGAAGACCACGATATGGGGAACTCCTACCTGACGGGCTAGAAGAATATGCTCTCGAGTCTGGGGCATGGGGCCATCGGCAGCAGATACTACCAAGACAGCTCCGTCCATCTGGGCTGCTCCGGTAATCATATTCTTGATGTAGTCGGCATGTCCCGGACAATCGATATGGGCATAGTGTCTCTTTTCAGTTTCGTATTCGGCATGGAAGACCGAGATGGTAATGCCTCTCTCCTTTTCTTCGGGAGCACGATCGATATCATCAAACTCCTTCACCTCGGCAAGGCCTTTGGTGGCCAAATATTTAGTGATTGCTGAGGTTAAGGTTGTTTTGCCATGGTCTACATGGCCGATAGTACCCACATTAACATGGGGTTTAGTTCTTACAAATTTCTCTTTTGCCATTTGATTTTTCCTCCTTAAATA
>Ga0268277_1000788_pt1 | contig 24192 bp, 22 predicted proteins | sample saktaG_5_FD_190132 | JGI IMG/M metagenome (GOLD analysis project Ga0268277, IMG submission 190132) | Saline water microbial communities from Sakinaw Lake, British Columbia, Canada - sak_2010_1_5_50m | ecosystem: Environmental > Aquatic > Non-marine Saline and Alkaline > Saline ...
GCCGATAGCATTGATGGAAGCCGTTTCCCCGATCTTGCCATGACCTTTCAGGTTGGTAATCAATTCTCGTTCGATGATGTACATCGCTACGGCCCGATTACCGATGTACGCATCCGTTATCCCCCTGGAAACCGCATCCAGAGCATCACTGGTTGTATTGAAGAGCTTCACCTTGATATTGGGGTATTTCTCTCGAAGCACGGGTTCGATGAAGAAACCACGTTCCACTCCGACCGTCTTGCCTTCCAAGTGGGAGAAATTCTCGTAATACGGCGCGTCTTTTGGCGCGATGATGATGTGGGGAACCGAAACATACGCCTTTGTGAAATTGAAAAAAGGTTCACGGTCCGGTCTCGGCGTGATGTCCATCAGCGCGTCGATTCGTTTTTCCTTTACGGCTTCATACATCTCACTCCAGGGAAGAGGCACGATTTTTAATCTGCCCTTTAAGCGGGTGTTCAGCGCTTTGATAAAACCGACACCGATACCCTGTGGCTTGCCTTGCGCATCGATATAATCCATAGGGGGCCACGCGTGATTAATGGCAATTGTTATTCCCGGATGTGCAGCCAACCAGTTCAATTCCTCATCGGTTAAAGAAAGGATCTGCGAAACAGGCTTTTTTGCCGGAGCCAGGGCCTTTTCAAGCGCGCTGTAATATATGGAATGCGGGTCCTTTTTCAATTCCTTAAGGTGTGTATCAATCCGTCCGAGCAGTGTGTCGTCCTTTGCCTTGGGGGTAATAAACATCAGTCTCGACGGATAAAGCACAACACCGGTTTCCTGGAGACCGAAATTTTTCATCTGCTGTGCGCCGAAAAGCCGGTTGACAATGCCAGCATCGGCCACACCCTTTTCGATCAAATCAAATACCGTTGCAAAGCTTCCCACCTCCATAAAGGTCGGCAGAATACCGTAGGCATGTGCGTCGGCCTTTAATTTATGGGCCTGAATCGACCCCTTTACGACCGCAATTTTCTTCCTGTCCAGGTCCAGGATGGAACGAATTGCGATGCCATTCCCGGTATACACTCCGGACCAGTTTCCCAGTACAACTTCTTTGTTGAAATTAAACCGCCTGGCACGTGACTCCGAAAAGGCTACGTCCGTCATTAGATCAAGCTCACCGCTTTCGACTTTATCCAGACATTCATTCCAGGTACAGGGAATATATTCGAGTTTCCAATCCTCTTTTTCTGCAATAAAATTTAAAATCTCGGGAAAAAACCCGGCCGGCTTGCCTTGTTGATCCAGATAAACCTTCGGTTCGTTTTGATAAATGCCGACTTTAACTGGAACTGATGCGATTGAATGACATATAAGTTGAGTCTGAATCACTAAAACAGCCATTATGACTAATTTTAGCGATTTCAAAAAATGATGAGAATACTGCCTTACTTTTTGGTTCATAATTTAACTGATCCGTAATTCTTTGTAGCAACATTCATGAAACGTGGATTGTATTTTCAAGCACGAATATTTTTGGATGCTTTTCTTAGTTCATTACCGGATCATTAATTGACAGGCAAATATGCCCTGATAAGTTGATATGTGATGTCTCTTTCGGAAATTTCCCGCAGCTTACTACGGGGAGTCTCAATTTCAGGAATTACTCAAATGTTCCGTAAGATTTCGAGTATTATTCTTTGCGGGCCAGCGTTCAAGTACAAGACGAGGTGTCGCATTAAGTAGTATGTAAAAACAGTGCCCCCTTTTTGTTATTCCGTATAATATATAATTTAAAAAGAGAGAAAAATCAAGTGATATTAAGTGATTTTAAATGGTGAAGCCCCAACCAGGCGGGACTTTCCGGCAAGGAAAACGTTTTATGTTGTGCTCCCGGTCATTCTACAGCTTTCCCGAACGGAGGATCGATATTATCAGCCATACCCCTAATACACCGGCAATGCTGAATCCCACAATACCCAGTAATGGAAAACCGAAAAGAAAAGGCCCCAAGTCCGATCTGATTATGAGGGATGATCCAACGATAAGAGACGCGACAATAAGTGAAAAGGCGACCCGGTTTGACGATCTGTCCATTTCAAATATAAATTTTTCAAGCCCCTTGTGCTCAAACCCGATGTTTGTCTTCCCCTGTCGTATCTGTTTTAAGATATCCCGCAGTTCTCCGGGAATCTCCTTTAAAAGGTGAACAAGCTCCCCCCCTGAATCTAAAAAATCACCCACTATCCGCCTGGGGGAAAGACGATCTAATTTGAGACGTTTTACAAAAGGCGCCGCTCTTTCGGTCATGTCAAAATCGGGGTCCATCACCAAACCAAGTCCTTCTACCTGAGACAGGGCTTTAACCATAAGGAATATGTCCGGCGGAAGCTGCAGTTGATGACGCCTGATCAATTCAAGCAGTTGATAAAGAAGGTCTTCAATGCGCAACTCCTTGAGCGGTTTATAGAGGTGCGCTTCCACAAAGTCGGCTATATCTCTTTCAAGGACACGGCGATCAGGTTCTTTATCCCACTGGACGATCTTCAACAACGCATCGGCGATTTTAGATTCATCCCTGCTGACATACCCATATATAACGTCTGCAAAGTCTTCCCTCGCGTATCGGTCGACACGTCCCATCATGCCGAAATCGAGATAACAGATAACGTTATCCGGCAGAATAAAGACGTTTCCCGGGTGAGGATCGGCGTGAAAAAATCCGTGCTTAAACACCTGTTCAAGCATTAAATCGGCACCCCGTGAGGCTATTATTTTTCTATCGAAACCTTCCCTTTCCAATCTATCGATCTTGGATGCCTTTATACCATCGACATACTCCATGGTGAGTATCCGCTTAGTTGTTACTTCTCTGAAAACACGGGGGACATAAACCATTGAGTTGCCGACAAACTGCCGGGCAAACCGCTCCGTATTCGAAGCTTCAATCGTATAATCGATCTCTCTACCCAGGGTACGGGAAAACTCTTCAACGATCCTCGTGGGACGATATATTCCCCATTCTTCAACATGCCTCTCTATCAAAACCGCCAGATGGAGCATAATCTCCAGATCCACCTCGATAGTTACGCGGACATTTGGACGCTGCACTTTGACGATCACATCCTCCCCGTCTTTCAGCCGTGCCCGATGCACCTGTCCGATGGAGGCTGCCGCCAGAGGAGTTTCATCGAATTGCTCAAATTTATCTTCTATCGGAGATTTTAATTCAGCTTCAAGGATTTCCCTGGCCTCACTAAATGGAAACGGCGGCACTTCGTCTTGAAGTTTTGACAGCTCATGTATAAATTGCACCGGAATCAGATCCGGACGGGTAGAGAGTACCTGCCCCATCTTTACAAAAGTGGGACCCAGTTCTTCCAGAGCCATACGTACACGCTCGGACTTGGTCAGTGCATCCACGCGTTCACGGCGTTTTCTGGAAACCATCTGCATGCCCAATTCGAGATACTGTCCCACTTTGAGCCTGTCAATCAGATCGCCAAACCCGTACTTGAACAAAACGGTAAGTATCTGGCGATACCTGTTGGCATGCCGATATGTGCGGGAGACAATTCCTATCTTCCGGACAAACATCGGCTATCCCTTCTTCTCCAGCTTATCAATCTTTTTCTTAAGCGCTGCCAGTTCGTCTCTTGTCGGTATGTTCAGCTTCTTCAAGGTGTCGGCTACAATCTTCTCTACCTTTTTCTCCAGGTCTTTTTTGACACTCTTTGATTTCTCAACGAGTTCATCAACCATCTCCTTCCCTTCCTTCTCAGAGAGCTCTCCTTTCTTGACAAGCTCACCGACAACCTCTTCGATCTTCTCTCTCGTCACGGCAGCCAGACCTACACCAAACAACATGGTTTTCTTGATAAAATCAAACATGGTCACCCTCCTTTTTATTAAAGTTCCCCCGGAAAGCTTTCGGGAATTTTAGAAATACAAGGAAATGTTTATTATATTTACCCTCTTTTTCACTAAATATGTTTTCAATCTTTTTTCGTAACTTATAATGGTGCAAAACCCTGCCCTACTTTACTCCTTACTCCTTACTCCTTCCTGCTCGATCCCCATTGACCTTTCAAGGGTGGCCATTGCAATGTTATAATTGCTGAGCGCATTGTAATAATCGGATTTCGACCTTGTGAGGAGGGTCTGTGCATCGATAACGTCTGTCGACGTCGCCACATGCTCCTTGTACCGTTCCTCATTTATTCTGAAATTTTCTTCCGCCTGTTCGATTGCCTTTTTTGCCACAAATATATGTTTTTCCGCTTCTTTCAGCAAAAGATAGGAGTTCTTTACATCAAGCGCTATCCGATCCTCAATAGCGGCAAGGTAATCCGAGGCCTGGTTTTTCCTGCTCATGTTGAAATCAACCTTGTGCTTCGTCCTACCCCATTCCCAGATATCCCAGTTGGCTACCGCCATGACATACCAGCTTTCCTGGGGAGTGTATTTACTCCCTTGCAGATCCGGATCATCCCCGAATCTTGAATAGTTTCCCACCAGGTCGAGGGAGGGAAAAAACTTGCTCTTGGTGAGCTTGACCTCTTTCTCCGCCTGTTCTACCTTCATCGAATATGCCTTGATTTCAGGTCTGTTCACAAAGGCGATCTTTACACAGTCAGCAAGCTCTTTCTGAAAAGGTTTATACGAAAGGATGTCTTCTATTTCGACAGGTGCATTTATTCCCCGGCGGAGTACCGTATTGAATTTCGCCTTGGCAAGTTCAACTCCATTTTCCGCTCCGACAAGGAACTGATTGCCATTGGCAAGCTCAACCTCGGCATAGAGAAGATCGTTTTTAGGTATCATTCCCACGTCGTAGAAATTTTTTGCCACATCACGGTGCACTTTCAGCTGCTCTACCGACTGTCGTGCCACATCCATAATCCTCTCTGTCTTGAGTATAGTAAAATAGGACACCTTCACTTCCTGTATGATATCGAGGATCGTCGCCGTCTCCTCCATCCGTGAGATATTCTCGCCGAGCCTGTTAATGTTATAATTTGCCAGTATACCGCCGCCTGCGAAGAGGGGCTGCTTAAGTTCCAGGTCCCAGTTGTAATTGCTCATTGTCCCCGCTGTTACGGGAGCTCCTGATATCCTGGACTCCGGGGTGTCATTCAACCTCTTATAGCTGTATGATGTGCTCAGTGTGGGCAGAAACCCGGTAAAGGCCCCCTTCCTCTTCGATTCGGACGCCCTCACCCCTTCCCGTGCCGCATTTATTGTCACACTCTTCTTCAAGGCGATGTCAATACTTTCCTCCAGCGTAAGCGGCACCTCCTTTTCCGCAGGCAAAACAGCCGTGGAAAAAAAGAGAATTATCAGAAATGCGATTATGATCCTCAGCAGATAATTTTTAATTGTCATCCTCACCTACCCCTTCAAATAATAGGACGTTTACTTTTATAACCATCGTAACCGTCGCATAAGTGTATCTCGTTTTATGTAAAATTAAAACGAGATTTAGCCAGTTCCAAGATTTTTTAAAAGTGATCCGTGATTTCCGCCGCACTATCGATTATCAAATCCGCCCCCGCTTCACGGAGGACATCGGCTCCGGAATATCCCGTAAGAACACCCACAGTATATGCCCCTATTTTTTTTCCAACAATTATATCCATAGGATGATCACCAACCATGACGGAATGCTCCGGCGCTGAGCCAAGTTTTTGAAGCGCGATTATGAGGTGTTCCGGGTGCGGCTTTACATTGCTGGCAAACTCTCTCGTAATAACAGCCTTGCAGAAGGATTCTATATCGGGAAATATTTCTCTTACGGCTTCCTGGCAGTTTCTGGTGACGACACCAACCTTTATATTCCGTACATTCAAATCGGCCAGCATCTGCCTTACACCATCAACAAGCTCGCCTCTTTTTGCCGCCTCAATTTCAATAGTACTGATCAGTCTGTTCGCCCTTTGGGCATAATCAGCCTCCTTTCCCGGATTGTGTATGGAAATCAATTCACATCCAGCCTCGATCATCTCCAGCACAAAGAGCTTGTTCAGGCCTTCTATGGGAACGTTATAACCGGCAGTGAGCTCTAAAACGGCTTCACGCATCAGGGAAAAATCTATATTAAGTTTTGCCAACGTGCCGTCAAAGTCAAAAACGACAGCCTTTATACCATCAATCAACATCGTACCCGTACTCCACCGGTTGAACAATAACTATATTATACAACGATAAAGGTGCCCTAGGTTTAAAAGCACAAAGCCCATTTAGATTGCGCTACTACAGTATCAGAATGCTTGAATTTCTGTCAAACAATAAGGACTCAGGATGTTCCGATCAGACATTCCCATCTGTTCTTTACGCGGGGGGGAGGATCCCTTCGGTCCTGCTTTAAAGGATAGCGCCGACCCATTTTGCCGCTTTGAACCGGACAATTGATCAATGCCCGAATGGTTATTTCGGACTCCCTGTCAGGTATTCAGGATAGAGAACCTTTTTCACGACCCTTTTCGAGTGAGTCTTCGGCAGATCAAGATCAAAGACAATTTTTAAAAAACTCATGATGATATTGAAAGTAGCCCCCCAAAGTACCTCGTCCCGGTATATTAAACATGGAAAATTCCTAACCCTGTCTACATTTTTCTTGATTTCGATTAAGGACTCAACGGAAAAAATCCCGTAGTTTTCATCATTAAAGAATGCCCTTAATGGAATCTCTACAACCTTGTCAACCTCCCAGTTGGGGCGAAAGTGCCATTTATTTTTCACATATCCTGTTAGAGGAAAGATAGTCCGCCTGAAAGCTTTCAGGTCATAGCAGGGCAGCGGGCCAAGAAACGTAACATTAAAGGGATTGAGTCCTACCTCTTCCCACGATTCTCTCAGGGCATTGGCCAGGAAGAGTGTGATATTTCTGAAGTCGAACTTTCCTCTTCGCCTCATATATTTGAGCACATCTTCCCGCAGTAACGGTGAAAATCTGTGAGCCGTAAACGGTCTGAAGAAAGGATCCAGAACGGTGTTCAACATCCCTCCCGGGCAGCCGATGTCTCCGGGCTGGGGAACCGTCGAAGCACGCTTGATAAGCTGAAACACCAATTCATCATCTTTGAAAAAAAGCGGAAGCAATACTCCTGCGGCAAGCCAGGCATCATCCTTTTTTTTTCCTGTTTTTATGAGATTCATCTTCTCGGAAAAATCAACGGGATTTCTGCCCAGCTTTTCTACAACAAGATCTAAGATATCATCCTTTTGAGACAGTATTGATAAATCCATTTTATTGCCCACCCGGTAATTTTATCGATTACTTCTTGACATACAAATCACACAGGCCTTATCCTTGTCAAGCCATAGAAGAGAAAAGTTGATAGGGATAATATGCGCTGAGCTTTCAGTCAGGGGTAAAAAGTTCGTGAAAAAGAGTTTAAGGTACGTTACAGGTTTGACTTTCATTGCGTTAGGGATTATAGGGTGCTTCCTCCCGGTACTTCAGGGAATACTTTTTCTGATTATAGGAATTATTATCCTGTCATCGGAAGTTCCGGCTGCCAAGAAGTTATTGTCAATATTTGAAAGGAAGTATCCGGGGATATTTAAAAAAGCGAACGGCTTCATGAAAGGTAATACGGACAAAAATACAACCAATGGAAAATAACCCCCTTTTAGGAGCTCACATATCCATAGCAGATGGAATGATGAACGCCTTAAAAATATGCCCAAGATTATAGAAACGCCCAAGGCCATAAGTAAAGACAGAGACAATCTTGATGCATTCGTAAAAAGTCTTTTTTTGTCACCCTGAATCATGTCCTGAACTTGTTTCAGGATCATTCAGAGTCTCCTGAGATTCTGAAATAAATTCAGAATGACAAGAGTGGATACTGAAATAATTAGATGCTGAAACAAGTTCAGCATGACAATTGATGCAGTCTATGACTTTTTACGAGACTGTCAATCTTAAATTATTGAGAAGTTTTTGTGACGATTTGCAGGAACCGATGCCTTCATCGACCTCCTGAGCCTGATTCCTGGCTCATAGGCCTGTCCGGTGAGCAGACCCTGCAGTAAAAATCGTCCTTGAATTGTAAATTAGAGGGTGGTAAAGAAGTAAAAGTTAAAATTTAATCAGGAGATAAATAATGAGAAAAATCGTCGGGGCGTTCTTATGCCTCTTGCTAATTATATCAATGTCCGGTCAGGCACAGGCAACAAAAGAAACGACTAAAAAGGAAACGGCAAAAGAGACAAAAAAGGTGGCGATACTCCCCTTCTCGGTGCACAGTTCCGAAAATATAGATTATGTGGGGGCCGGTATATGGGATATGCTCTTCTCGCGAATTGCCGTAAGTGGAAAGATAGATGTTGCAAGCAAGGACTCAACCCTTAATGAATTAAAGAAGGCAAAGAAAAAGGAGCTGACTCAATCTGATGTTTACGCCCTCGGCAAGAAGATGAATGTCGATTTTATTGTGTGGGGCAGCATCACAAAAATCGGTAACAGCATAAGCCTGGATGGAAAGCTTGTTGATATCGCTTCATATAAATCTTCGGTAGGTGTATTCGCCCAGTGCAAGGGCATGGATGAGGTAATACCAAAGATAGACGACTTTGCAAAGAGGATAGATTATCATATCCTTGGACTCGTCCCATCAACATTTGGTCTTCCGCCTGCTCCTCAGGTTATGCCTCAGCAGCAGGCAGGGCAGTTCCCCCGTGAGTCTGAAATTATATCGAGAATGAAGGGGGGGCAAGGCACATACACCTCGGCAATCAATCCCGATTTTATAAACGCTGCCAAACCTATGGAGAGAAGAGGTTTCTGGATGAGTCAGAGGTATGCGACAGAATTTAAGGGGATGGATATCGGGGATGTAAACAACGACGGCCTCAACGAGGTTGTGGTTATTGATGATTACAACATCATGATATACCAGAAAAAAGAGGGAAAATCTAAACTGCTCCAGAAGATCGCCGGAAAACATTATGATAATTACCTTTCCGTTGATGTAGCTGACATTAACAAAAACGGTGTTCCTGAAATAATAGTATCAAGTATAAACCGCAATCTCCTGAACTCATTTGTTTTTGAGTTTAAGGATGGAAAATTTGAAAAAATAGCATCCGATTTAAGATGGTTTATGAGGGTAATCGATGTTGCAGGCTCTCCTCTATTACTAGGTCAGAAGATTAGAATCGACAATCCGTTTGGCAACCCTATTTATAATATTGTATGGAGAACTAGTGGATACATAGAGGGAAAGAAGATGAAGATCCCCGAAGGGCTCTCCGTCTATGGTCTGACCATCGATAATCTGGGAATAAGCAAGAAGGAGAGAATCATAGCGCTGAACGAGTATGATCACCTCTGTATTTTCGAAAAGACAGACAAACCTCTTTCCAAAATCTCTACCATGATGGGAAGCGATGAATTTCTCTGGAAAAGTGATGATGTTTTCGGAGGAAGCAATAATGCCTTCGAGATTTTCGAGCAGCAGAAAGCTGGCGATGCAACTGAGAAAGACTTAACGTTTGTTAAAGTAAGGATACTCACATATGACATTAACAAAGATGGGAAAAAAGAGATCATAGTTGTGAAAAATTTGTCTTCGGTGGGAAGGATATTCAAGAATCTAAAGGTCTTCACATCCAGTGAGATATACGATCTTGAGTGGGACGGTCTCGGCCTGCTGGAAAACTGGAAAACGAGAAAGATCAACGGATATGTAGCCGATTATCAGTTCAAGGATATCGACAACGATGGTCAAAATGAAATAGTCCTGGCACTCAATCTGACTGTCGGCGGCGTAAAAGCCAGAAAAAGTGTTCTGGTTGCCTATGACCTGAATATTCAATCACAGTAACGATCCGCAGATGTTAAGTGATACGGACATCACACCGGATATTGACATCTAAGCGGATATAATGATAGATACAAACGAGTCTTTTGAAAAATCGTATGGTTTTAAGGGCAAATCCCATCTTCAATATCGAAAACTCATGCTTCCAAAGCTTTCAAAGTGGCAGAAGAAAATTTGGTGATTCTGTGGCGGTGTAGCTCAGATGGTTAGAGCATACGGCTCATATCCGTAGTGTCCGGGGTTCAATTCCCTGCACCGCCACCATACACTTAGACTCTTGCAAAAGGTTTCGCTTTGAGGGAATATCTCCCAAACTCCCCCCTCTAAAATGCACAGATGAAACATTCTCTTTTATAGATTAATTGCCTGGTAAATTTACCAGTTTTTTTATGTCAAATCTCAAGTATTTGAGAACAAAAGATGTCTGACTTCATTTTTTTAATTGACACAAAAGCTTTCATATAGTATGTAGCGCTCCGATGAATATCCCGATAAATTATTTTAAATACTCTAAACCTTAAACAAATATTAAGGGTAGAGGTAAGTGGATGAAGACAGCAGGAAGGAAACGGTAAATTATGGGAAAAAAAGGTAAGTTGCTGGCATCTGTCGTTATGGCAGTGATGCTTGTAGTGGGTGTTGTCGGTTACACCATGGTGCAAAAAACACCGGAAACGCCGATCAGGCTTTTATACAAGACAAATGCGGGGAAGGTCATCTTTGACCACAAGGTTCACTCAACTGAATATGACATTAGCTGTACTGACTGTCACCACAACTATGAAAAAGGGGGAGAGATGCCGTCACCCTGTATTGAATGCCATTATAAGGGTGCAGATGTATCTCCAAGGCCGGAAGCGTTCCATAGTCAATGTATTGATTGTCACAAGGAAAAGGGAGCAGGACCGGTCAAATGCGGAGAGTGTCACGTCATGTAACTTGAGAAGAAACGTCTTTGTAAAGGATTAAATTATGATTAAAAAGTCATTTTTGGGATTAAAAAAGCCGGAATTAAAATATAATGTGGAAACGCTTCCTTTTGAGGATGTCCCCATTCCCCAGGAAGCCACCGTTTTTTTGAAAACAAACGGAAAATTGGGAGAAAAGCTTTTTAAGGTCGGCGATGAAATTAAGACCGGCCAGAAGCTTAAAGGTTCTACTGACTCATCAGACTACGTTATCGCCCCTGTAACGGGGAAGATAACCAGTATCTTCTCGTATTCAGATGCACTCGGTCAATCTTATGATGGAATCAAAATCGAGTCGAGCGGAAGCGATGATTGGGATGATCAGTTCAAAGGGGAAGCAACTTTAGAGACCGCGATAGAATTTTTAGAATTTGCCCCCGGTAAATGTTCATTTCGCAAATTCAGTGATACCCCAGGTAAAATCGACACTATCATCATCAACGGTATGGATGATGATTTGGAAGTCACCGTCAATCAAGGTATAGTCAAGGAAGATTCTTTAAAATTAAAAGAAGGTATTGATTTTCTCAAAAAAATTACCGGTGTCAGTAATATAATTCTCGTTGTTCCCGAAACTTTATCCGTGGAAGCAACCGACACCGGGGCCACAGTAAAAACTATACCTGCCATTTTCCCCAATGCCCTTCCGACAATGATCATAAAAAAAGTTCTCGACAAGGTAGTTCCCGCGGGGAAGAAGCCTGAAGATATTGGAGTCGCTGTAATCAGCGCGGAAAATACCATCGCCGTCGGCGAAGCATTCGCGACGGGTAAAGTTCCCGTAACCAAGGCATTGTCCGTGGTGGGGAAAGATGGATCGGCTGCCAATGTCAAGGCGAGGATAGGGACACCCATTGGTAACATTCTTGCCAAATGCAACATTATCCTGGAAGAAAATGATCGAATAATCTTAGGGGGACCCATGCTGGGAACCACCACGTATTCGAAAGATCTTCCCATCGAACCGGACACCGATGCCATCACAGTTCAGAGCGAATCAGACAGTGCCCAGATCTCAACTTATCCCTGCATAAGCTGCGGCGAGTGCGTAAGAATCTGCCCGGTCAAGATCCAGGTGAATCTGCTTGGCAGGTTTGCGGAATATGCAATGTATGAAGATGCCGAGGAGAATGATCTTTACTCCTGCATAGAATGTGGATTGTGTGCTTATGTCTGTACTGCAAGAAGACCTCTTTTACAATACATCAAAATGGCCAAACATGAACTCGAGTTAATTAAACTTTCGGAGGCGATTAATGAATAACAACAAAAAGCTTATTGTTTCTCCAGCGCCCCACTGGCACGACGGAAGCAGAATATCAATAAGAAATATAAATATCGCGGCAGCGGCGCTTCCGGCCTTACTTGTGGGGATTTCAATTTTCGGATTGCCCGCCTTAAGGGTTCTTACTCTTTCCGTTGGTTCTGCAATGCTTGCCGAGCTGATCATAAACCTTGCCACCAGAAGTGATATCTCTATCGACGATGGCAGTGCCGCGATCAGCGGACTTCTTCTGGGCATGCTCCTTCCGGCCAGCGTACCCTGGTGGCTGGTAGTGATCGGCGCCTTCGCCGCGATCATTATAGGCAAACAGGTCTTCGGGGGTATCGGGTCAAATCCCTTAAATCCTACCCTTATCGGTTTCGCCATTGTAATGATTTCATGGAAAGGTCATATGGATTTTGATGAAGCATTCATAAATTATGATCCCGGTTTTTATATGGCTTATCCCTTAGCTGCGGTAAAGCATTTCGGAGCAGCAGCTGCCGCTAAATACAGTTTAATGGATCTTTTTATAGGAAAACAGGCAGGAGGTATTGGCGCTGTTTGCGGGCTGGGCCTTTTAATCGGCGGCATATACCTTATCTTGAGAGGATATATCAGATGGGAAATAGCCGTCTCTTTTCTGGTCGGAATATTTATTACCGCTTTCCTCTTCAATATTGCCAATCCGGAAAAGTATGCATCTCCCATGTTTCACCTGCTAACCGGAAATGTCATGATCGGGGCATTCTTTCTGGCTACCGACGATACGACCTCACCGGTTAATTTTATCCCAATGCTGATATTTGGATTGAGTTGTGGAATAATGGTAGTCCTCATCAGGTGTGTCGGGTTTTACTTTGACGGTGTGATCTTTGCCATTCTCCTGATGGAACTTCTCAATCCGCTCCTCGATAAAATCAGGCCTAAGGCCATTGGAAAGGTGGTAGAAAATGCGTGATATTATAAAAATGATTGTTGTCCTTGGTCTTATATCTGGTGTTGCCGGTGCGCTTCTCGCGGGAGTGCGCATGGGCACCATGGATAAGATCGAATACCAAGAGCTTAAATATGTTAAAGGGCCTGTAATAATGGAAGTCCTTAAGGGATGCACCAATAATCCGGTTAAGGATCGCTTCAAATTAAAGTACGGCGAAAAGGAAGTAAATTTCTTCCCGGCAGTTTTTGACGGTAAACTCAACGTGGTGGCTTTCGAGACTACAGGAGATGGCTTTGGCGGAGATATCGGGATGGTAATGGCCGTAAATATAGAAAATGATACCGTTGCCGGGGTTGGAATTACTACTCATAAGGAAACACCGGGAGTTGGTTCACTCGCCAAGGATTCCGAGCCTTTCAAAAATAGCTTCAAGAGTCTTCCACTAATCAACGAGATTAAGGTTAAAAAAGATGGCGGTAAGGTGGATGCAGTATCCGGAGCAACCGTTACCTCCAGGGGTGTTTGTGTAGGAGCCAATCGTGGTTCAGAGATGTATAAAAAGCTTAAAGATGAAATATTAGCAAAAGCGAAGGGGAACAAATAAGGAGAGCCACATGAATAATATTGTTAAGGAATTTACCAAGGGGCTATGGGCGGAGATTCCACCGTTCCGCTTTGTGCTGGGGCTTTGTCCTACACTGGCAGTTACAAAAACGGTGGAAACCGGCATCGGGATGGGTCTGATGTTGACATTTGTTCTGGTCTTTTCGAATATTCTCATTTCTTCATTAAGGAAAGCTATTCCTTCAAGTGTCAGGATCGCATGTTTTATCGTAGTTATCGCGGCATTTGTGGTTATAGTGGAACTGGTATCGCAGGCCTATACCTATGGTCTCTACCAACAGCTGGGGATATTCATCCCGCTTATTGTGGTTAACTGTATCGTGCTGGGTAGAGCAGAGGCATTTGCCTTCAAAAACGGGGTGGTTGCATCTATTGCCGATGGATTGGGAATGGGACTGGGTTTTACGATTTCTTTGACTGTTTTGGCAGCGATTCGTGAGTTGTTCGGAGCGGGGTCTATCTACGGAATCGATGTAATGGGACCATCTTTCGAACCTTTTACATTTATGGTTAGCGCTCCCGGAGCATTCGTCTGTCTGGGACTTATACTTTGTACCATGAATTTATTTGGAAAAGCAAAAGATATGTAGGGGGAATTTAAATGTCTGATTATCTACTTATGGCTGTTAGTGCAATATTTGTAAACAACATTCTGCTGGCCCAGTATCTAGGAAATTGCCCTTTCGTGGGAACAACGAAAAAAATGGATACAGCCGTTGGAATGGCGGGGGGAGTTTTATTTGTTCTGGTTCTAGCCGGGCTTATTACTTGGATATTTGATGCTTATCTTTTGCGCTCCTTCGACCTTGTTTATCTGAGAACGATCGTCTTTATCCTTGTTATCGCTGCCTTAGTACAGTTTGTTGAAACCTTCCTGAAAAAGATGGTCCCTCCACTCTATAAAGGGTTGGGGATATTTCTCCCTCTGATTACCACCAACTGTGCAATATTTGGAGTATGCATCATTAATGTCCGAAAAGACTTCAATTTTATGGAGACTCTGGTGTTTTCAGTTACATCAGCCGTAGGTTTTGGTCTTGCTCTGGTCATTATGGCAGGACTCAGGGAGAGGATGGCCACCGCAAGGATTCCCAAAATACTGGAAGGGACGGCTATTACAATGATAACTGCAGGGTTTATGGCCCTGGCATTTTTCGGCTTTATGGGGATGGCTTAGAACATTCCAAATGTTACAGCTGATTAGTAATTTATCTAATCCCAAATGATTTTGATGGAAGGAAATTGATCATGGTAGATGCTTTTATTTTCTTGTTAATTTTAGGTGCCATCTCCGCAGCCATACTGGGCTTCGCCGCTAGAGCATTTTATGTATATGAGGATCCGAAAATTGCCCTGGTGGAAGAGTGTCTTCCCGGAGCAAATTGCGGCGGATGCGGATATGCCGGATGCAGCGCCTGCGCGGCTGCAATAGTCGCAGGAAAAGCCTCCCCAAGTGTTTGTGTCGCAGGCGGTCCAAGCGTAATCCAGGCTGCGGCAGCGGTTATGGGGTTAAAAGTTGAGGCCGCAGAACCGAAATTGGCGTTTCTTACCTGCGCCGGCGGCACCAGGGCAGAGACAAAATACAATTATCTCGGGACTGAGGACTGCCGGGCATTGGCCATGCTGTACCGGGGAGATAAAAAATGCGAAGTCGCATGTCTTGGCAGGGGGACCTGTGCAAAAAATTGTCCCTTCGGTGCAATTACCATGGGGAAAAACAACCTTCCCATCATCGATCTGGATCTCTGCACCGGTTGCGGTACATGTGAAACCGTCTGTCCCACAGGCACAATTAAAGTTCAGCGTGGTTCTGAAAGGACGCTACACTTTAGTATGATTGATGATCGGCTGGCGCCCTGTCAGCAGACATGCCCTGCCCAGATTGATATTCCGAGATATATCGACCATATTAAACATGGACGATATGAAGAAGCGGTACTTACTATAAAAGAGAAAAACCCCTTCCTCCTTACCTGTGGCCGGGTCTGCCCTCATCCTTGTGAAGAGGTGTGCCGAAGGGCACTGGGAGACGAACCGGTATCTATCAACCAATTGAAGCGTTTTGTCGCTGATTATGAAATGAATACAGGGGGTCACTTCCCTGTATCTGTTGCCCCGGATAACGGTCACAAGGTAGCTATTATCGGAGGTGGCCCAGGTGGACTTTCCTGTGCTTATTTCCTGAGAAGGCTCGGCTATTCGGTAACCCTATTCGATATGCAGCCTAAGTTGGGCGGGATGCTCACTACGGCATACCTGAATACCGCCTCCCCAAAAAGATCCTTGACTGGGAGATTCAAGGGATACTCGACCTCGGCGTTGATGCAAGGGTCAATATGAAGTTCGGCGTGGATTTTGATCTCGAATCGCTGGTAGCAGCGGGTTATGAAGCGGTCTTTATGGCAATCGGTGCATGGAAATACAGTCCTGCCCGTCTGGATAAAGAAGAAGAAGTGGCAGGGGTCGAAGGCGCTACTGTCTTCCTGGAAAGACAGGGTTTAGGCGTTCCCAATCCTGTCGGAAACAAGGTGGGCGTCATCGGTGGTGGAAATACCGCAATGGATTGCGTCCGGACAAGTCTCAGGCTGGGTGCGGAGAAGGTGTACTTGATTTACCGGCGAAGTGAAAAGGAAATGCCTGCGAATCCGGAAGAGATAGAGGCAGCCCATGACGAAGGAATAGAATTTGTTCTTCTGTCCGCACCTAATAGAATAGTTGAAGAAGACGGTAAACTCACAAATCTGGAGTACCTGAAGATGGAGCTGGGTGAACCTGATGAGAGTGGCAGGAGGAGACCTGTCCCTCTTGAGGGCTCGGAGACATTGATTCCCCTGGATAATCTGATTCTCGCCATTGGTCAGTATTCTGATCTTTCATTTCTTGATACAAACCGGAGAATTAAAGACATAGAAAAGACCAAATGGAATTCCATCGTCACCGATTCAGAGACCAACCAGACTGCCATTCCCTACGTATTTGGTGGAGGAGATGCGGGCTTTGAAGGTCCCGGTATACTGGTAGAAGCTGTCGGCGACGGGAGAAAGGCGGCAAGAAGTATTCATCTCTATATTAGCGGTGAGGAGATGGATTTCCCGGATGGACGGCTTAAGCCGAAAAAAAATATTCCAGGAACGATTTTCGACAGCATCTCCGGCATCGAGAAGAAGGGAAGGATAAGTCTTCCACAGATTGATCCGAAGACGAGGATCCATTCTATGGACGAAGTGGATGTAACCATAACAGAAGAAGAATGTAAGAAAGAAGCAAGCAGGTGTATGAACTGCTGTCTTACCTGCTATGACAAGGATATCAAAGAGGCGAGCTGATTTATATCCAATTCCTTTGGGGCAGCTATTTTTGATGTCATAAAATTGCACAAGAAAAAAGGAGGTATTCTGCATGAAAAAGTTATCTTCAATGACGATCGTGGCTTTGGCAGTTATAGTTCTTTTCGGTTTTGGACAGGCATTTGGAGCCATGTACAAAGCCGGAACGTACAAAGCCTCGGCACAGGGCAAAAGCAATAAGGCTCCGGTAACGGTTGAGGTTACGGTTTCCGACTCAGCAATAAAGAGCATTAAAGTCCTTTCACATAAGGAAAGCGTGGAAAATAAAAAATACGGTCCGGTGGTTACCGATGCCCTTACCAAGGTACCTGCAAGCATCGTAAAGGCCAATTCCGTTGACGTGGATGCGATTGCGCAGGCTACCATCACATCCAATGCGGTCGCATTAGCCGTTGCCAAGGCATTAAATAAAGCGATCGCATCACCAAAGTACAAAGCCGGGACGTACAAAGCCGAGGCAATGGGCAAAAGCAAGAAGGCTCCGGTAGCGGTTGAAGTTACGGTTTCCGCCTCTAAAATAACGAGCATTAAAGTCCTTTCACACAAGGAAAGTGTAGAAAACAAAAAATATGGTCCGGTGGTTACCGATGCCCTGACCAAGCTTCCTGCGAGCATTGTAAAAGCCAATTCCGTTGACGTGGATGCGATTGCCCAAGCTACCATCACATCCAATGCGGTTGCGTTAGCCGTTGCCAAAGCATTAGATAAGGCTCGCGTTAAATAGGGTTGACGATTTCAAAATTGGTTTCAGTAAAAAAAATTAAGGGTGGAGATCGGTCATTCTGGGCTATATGCCTCATGACATTTTTCTCCACCCTTGGTGTTTGTGCATTCTCTTTCTCCTTCCCTCTTCTGGCAAGAGATGTTGGAATAACAGGGGTGTGCCTCGGATCCACCTTCACGGGATATTTTCTTGCCAAACTGCTGGTCGGCTGCTTAGCTGGAGTTCTTGCCGATAAGACAGGTCCTCGGCCGCTTCTCATTTTTTCTATCCTGCTCGGCACGTTAATTCCTCTGGGATATCTTTATTTCTCTCCATCACTGCCGATACTTATGATTCAATTGGGTTTAGGCATGGTTATCGGCATTATCAAACCGGTAAGTATGGCGGTAATCGGGATAGAATCCTCCGAAGAATACGGCGGAAAATTGTTCGGCCTGTACAACTCCTTTTTTTACGCTGCGATTATCGGCGGCCCCCTGCTTGGAGGCTTTCTCTATCAACCCAAAAATCCCGTTCTCGTTATCGTATCTCTCTTCCTTTGCATGCTGGCATCACTTATGACACTTATCATTTTTCTTCCGGGAGACATTTCTTTGTCAAAAAGGGATAGCCGGAAGCCTGTTTTAGGCATAACGGCTGAAAAGAGTGGAGAGTTTTTCAACCTGTTGTTGGCAGTCGCCGGGAGGACCGCGGGAATAGCGGTAATAATTTCATTCTTGCCTATATTTATGGGTGAGAGGCTTCCCTATAACAGCATGACCCTGGGGATGTTTTTCTCATTACCGACGCTGGTCACCTGTCTGGTTTTACCTTTGAGCGGGAGATTGGCGGATCGTTTCAACAAGATTTTTCTTACCCTTGTTGGGATGCTTATATGCGCTCTCTCCCTCCTTTTTATAGTAAACGTTCAGACACCCACAGGTATTATGTTTCTTCTTATACTCCTCGGTATCGGCTCCGCAATTTCTATACCGGCATCCATGTCCGAGGCTTCAAATATCGGCAGCGAACAGGGCAAGACAATGGGGATTTTCTATGGCGCCGCCAATCTTGGTTTTATCGTCGGCCCCCTTCTGGGAGGATTAGCCGTTAAAACCAAAGGATTACCCGGAGCTTTCTGGGTTATTGGCATAATAGGAATTATTTCGTGCCTTCCCCTCGGTGTAAGCTTTATCAAAAATATAGTCCGCCTCCGGTTCAGGCACCTTGATTATATCGGTTCCTCAGTAGCGATTACCCTTATACTCCTATTTTCATTGGTGACACTTTTGGGACCCGTCAGGGCAGTCGCAAAAGAGCGGTTCCGCTTTGCCGGTCTGGCAATGGGGACGTATGTACAGCTTACCCTGAAAGCATCCGACGGAACTATTGCCGAGCGGGCGGCGGACAGGGCTTTTGAAGTTATCCATAAGCTGGAAAAGGATATCGACCACCGTTGTCAAACCGGTTCCATAGGGAAGATAAACGGGGCAGCAGGAGAAAAACCCGTTAGAGCTACTCAAGAGGTATTCAAACTTGTTCAGAGGGCATTGTCATTCAGCAGTGAAAGCGGCGGGGTGTTTGACATCTCCGTAGGGGCTATAAGTATTAAACCCGAGTATTACAGCAATTTTTATAAAGACAAAAAAAGTCTTGTCAATTACCGCCTTATTCAGGTCAACACCGAGGATGGAACAGTTTTTCTTCCCAAAAAAGGAATGGCGCTTGATCTTGGTGGATTGGCAAAAGGTACAATCATCGACAGGGCGGTTGAGGTGATAAAAATGAACGGCATCTCCGCCGGTATCGTCGAAGCAGGCGGGGATCTCTTCTGTTTCGGCGATAAAACCTGGAATATAGGCATTGAGCATCCCCGGGCGGAAGGACTGTCAGGAGTTATTCCTATCAGGAACATGGCTGTCTGTACGTCTGGTGATTATCGTCAATATTCCTATTCAGTTGAGCAAAACAAGAGGGAGCACCATATCATCGACCCCCAAAAAATGAGTTCGGCCAGTAAAAGCATAAGCGTCACTGTCGTTGCCCCAAGCGCGGAACTGGCAGATGCCCTGGCAACCACCCTCTTTATTACGGGTCCGGAAAAGGGGGAAGAACTTATAAGAAACAAGTTTCCCGATTCATCCGCTTTCTGGGTCCTTCCCGACCTGAAAACAGTCAAGACAAAAAACTTTCCTCCGTTTTTATCAGAATAAAACTTCCGTAATTGAGAACTTTAAAAATTAACGAATTCTTTTTTCGCGTTCATGACCTTGGCCAAATACCGCCGCGTTTCGTCGTAAGGCAGTTTTGTGCGCAGAGTTTCAAATACCTGAAGCGGGTCGAGTCCGTTTATCCGTTGCGGCGCTCGGTTTCTATCACGGTCGGATGACCACATAGCGCACGATTTTAGCCTCATCGCTGATTTTGATTTGCCTGATCTGAAGACTGCTTTTGATGAGATAATCAGCAAAACATTCGGCACGCCGGGACCACCGGACATCCTTGCCTTCGTCGTCCTTAACTTCACTGTAGAGAAAGGGCGTTTCACCGAGTTTGACAGTCCTGGCAGAGTAAATGTCCACGGCCCTTGGATCGCGGCGTCTCTAAAGTGAGCAACGTGGTAACGACGACGCTCTTCAAGCTCTCTAGGGGGCTTTTCTGATCCAGCGTTTCAACGGTGATTACACCCCACACTGTCAAAATCCACCGATGCGCAGGAGAGATAATTCTGGGTGTATTTGACATATTCCTTTGGTTTGGGTTCTTTGACCTCTTCCCTACCCCACACACTTCCGACAGCCTTTCTGAATGTATCAACAAGCTTTGCAAACCCATCTTGAAAACGTTCTATGTCCCGCGCCAGCGTTTTCGGGCTTACGGCAGCATACCTGGCTGCCTTTTCCGCGGCCATTCGCTGGGCGGAGGCAACATCTCCGGTAGCCGCTATCCTCGCTACACGGACCACATCTCCCTTAGAACACCCAAAAATAACCGCAATAACCAGAAGCGCTAAAGATAAATTCCTCATTGCCTGCAAAATCTTTCTCTTCACCAGATTTCATTCACCATGGTATGACGGTTTTAGAATTCTTGTAAAACCACACGGCTACGGATCAGGAATTTTAAACAAACAAAATAAAAGGCAGATCGTTTTCTGATCTGCCTTCCTAACTTATTTTACAGGATACTTGCCAAATTTGAATGCTAATCAACTATATAATCTTGAACAAGTTTCTCGATGCTAAAATTTATATGCTCCCATTACACTCATGGCAGTTTCATCAACAAATCTTCCTTCTACACCAAGAGACAAATTTTCATATGGTTCGTATGCAATACCGCAAACTACCCCTACATTGTCATCTGCTTCATATTTAGTTGTGTTTGATCCGCGCGTTTCAACCTTGAGTCTCATATCAGTATATCCGAAACCGAGATACGGGGTAAATTTACTGATCTTATAACCTACAGAAGGCATAACCTGCCACTCCTGAAAGGTTGTATCACCGGTCGAAGTATTTGTCGCCCCTCCTCCAGTGATCGTTCCCGAATAATCATTTTTATGCCTTATATAGTGGACATCAAGTCCCAGTACCCAATTTTCATCGTAGTTATATGAAAGCTTAAGACCAGCCCCATATGCAAAGTCACTATCAACATCAAAATCACACTTATAGAGACTACCGCCAGGATCAGTATCAAAGGAGTCCAGTTTAACACCCCCCTCGGCCACTCCTAAAAGACCGTAAACCTCTAAGTTATTCATGATACCATAAGAGAACTTTGCGAAAGTTCTACGTAAGTCCTTAATTTCCGTTCCACTTATAAGGTCAGTTGATTTAGCTCCGCTTTTGTACTCCAGATCTTTGTCGAATATATACTGGTAATCTATGCCAACCCGGAATTTATTTTCCCCCACAGTCTTTGGTTCTCCCAATGTGCCGGCAAAGCAAAGAGAAGAAAAAAAATAAAAAAAACTTAAAAAGGTTAATGCTATCCCAAAAATTTTCTTCATGTTATCAACCTCCGTTTCCACATTCACTTTTATTGACTACCGTCCTAACACACACAACGAAACTATTCAAGTTTATTCATGCCATTCGGCTTGCATTGCAATCCAGAACAGCATGGCGATGAGATACAGGAAACAATTCTTACATCAAAAAATCCTCAATGTCACTTTCTATGGCTTGCTTATTATCGTATCCTTCAGGAAGTTTTTATCATCTCTTTCCGGATAGTCAATGTTATAGTGCAAACCCCGGCTTTCCTTCCTCAATATTGCACAATTTATAATCAGTTTTGCCACCGTTGCAATATTCCTCAGTTCCAGCAAATCTGTGCTTATAATAAAGTTCCAGTAATATTCATTGATTTCCCGTTTAAGAAGATCTATCCGCCGTTTTGCCCGTTCCAGTCTTTTATTCGATCTTACGATCCCCACGTAATCCCACATGAATCTCTGTATCTCGTCCCAGTTATGCGATACGACTATCGATTCATCGCTCTCCGTTGCGCCCCTCGTGTCCCATGGAGGCACAGAAACGACGTCGTCTTTTATTCCCGGGTACAGCTCTGTTATCTTCATAAACGAACTGTGCGCAAATACCACTCCCTCTAAAAGGGAATTGCTCGCCAAACGGTTGGCGCCATGAAGACCTGTACAGGCAACTTCGCCACATGCAAACAGTCTGTCAACATTAGTTTCCCCGCATTGATTCACTACGACACCGCCGCAGAGGTAATGTGCAGCCGGAACAACCGGAATTGGATCCCTCGAAATATCTATCCCGAAATTAAGGCATTCACTGTATATGTTGGGAAATCTCTCAACGAGAAAATCCTTATCTTTATGTGTAATGTCCAGGAGAACATATTCATCACCTGATTTTTTAAGCTCCGTATCAATGGCTTTGGCGACAACATCCCTCGGGGCGAGACTCTTCATCGAGTGATATTTTTCCATAAACGTCGACCCGTCCATTAGCTTTAGAACGGCGCCCTCTCCCCTCACAGCCTCACTGATAAGAAATGATTGGGCTTCCGGGTGATAGAGACTGGTGGGATGGAACTGGATGAATTCCATATTAGCAATTTTCACTCCAGCCCGGTAAGCCATCGCTATACCATCGCCCGTTGAAATATCGGGATTTGTGGTATGCAGATATACCCTACCTGCGCCTCCGGTAGCAAGAAGTGTATATTTTGCCCTGAACGTATGAACATCATTGTTATTTACGTCGAATACGTAAGCTCCGAGGCATTGATCTTTCTTATCTTTTTTCCCGCCCAGCACTTTCGATTTCGTGATGAGGTCTATTGCAAAAAAGTCTTCATAAATTTTTATGTTCTTATGAAAACTCGCTTTTTCAACAAGAGCCCTCTCTACCTCATGACCGGTAATGTCCGTTGCGTGCAAGATCCTTCTCCGGGAATGTCCGCCCTCCCGTCCAAGATCATAGACAGTAGAACTGCCTTTCTTTGCTTTTGTAAATTTTACCCCCCATTTGACTAACTCTTTAATCCTCTCAGGGGCATTCGTTACTACAAATTTTGCCACATCTTCCTTGGTAAGACCTGCCCCGCAAGCGAGGGTATCATTTATATGATTTTCAAATTTGTCCGTCTTATCCATAACGGCAGCTATCCCACCCTGGGCTAAATTTGTGTTGGATTCTATTTTCTCTTTCTTGGTAACAATAGCAACCGTTCCGAGATCAGCCATCTTAATCGCAAAGCTGAGTCCCGCAATGCCGCTGCCTATAACCAGAAAGTCAGTTTCTATTTCCATTTTCTGTCCTTTCCATTTAAACAGGGTTAAGGCCCTGTACTACATTCTTTGCTTTTTCTACCTGTCAGAACCGTAAGCAGTAATTCTCTGTTTACAAACAGTTGTGTTTGCTATATATTCTTTTCCATCTTTTGTGAAGAAAAAAAGCGTGTTGAGGAAAAATAATGTTGGTTTTGGGAATAGAATCTTCCTGTGACGAAACAGCAGCTGCCGTTGTTCGTGACGGCAGTTTTCTTTTGTCCAGTGTCATTGCCTCACAGATAGATATACACAGCAAATACGGCGGCATAGTACCGGAAATTGCATCTCGAAAGCATATGGAAGTCATTATCCCGGTTATTCTGCAGGCCCTGGATGACGCCGATGTATCTTTAGATAAAATCGAAGGTATAGCGGTCACCAAAGGACCGGGTCTGGTCGGATCCCTTCTCGTCGGCGTCTCGGTGGCCAAGTCAATAGCCTTCGTAAAGAACCTCCCCTTCGTCGGTGTGAATCACCTGGAAGGTCACATTGCATCGATATTTTTGAACGATAGGAAACCGGACTTTCCATTTGTCGCACTCGTTGTATCCGGCGGTCACACCAACATCTACTATGTAAAAGATTCCCAAAGTTTTACTACGCTGGGACAAACAAAAGATGACGCCGCCGGAGAGGCCCTTGATAAAGCTGCTAAGCTCTTGAATATAGGGTATCCCGGCGGAGTAGCAATCGATGGGCTCTCCCGCGGTGGAAATGCTGAATTTATTAAATTTCCAAGGGCAATTAAAAACAGCCCG
>Ga0268277_1000793_pt1 | contig 24158 bp, 22 predicted proteins | sample saktaG_5_FD_190132 | JGI IMG/M metagenome (GOLD analysis project Ga0268277, IMG submission 190132) | Saline water microbial communities from Sakinaw Lake, British Columbia, Canada - sak_2010_1_5_50m | ecosystem: Environmental > Aquatic > Non-marine Saline and Alkaline > Saline ...
AGCTCCATCGAATAAAAAAGTAACGCTAATTGATGTGGCATTAATTAATCAAACTGATATAGCCCAAGATGGTGAGAATTATAGTATTTTTCAAATAATAAATATGATGAATGGCGTTGGACCGGTTTGTGGTACTACTACTGAAAAAACAAAGTTCTATGCTGGTACCCCAATAAGTATCGGTGACATTTACTACTATACAGGATCTTTAAAAGAGGGGGAATGCCTTGAATTTCACAAGAAGAATGTAGGGGATGGTCAACCTTTGGAACAGGCTATTTTGGTTATTAGATATGCATATTAGGTGTGTAATGAATTCAAGGCAAAAGCATTAATGATACCCGAAAAAGGCCAAATGGTTTGAAGAAAAGAGGATGAAAAAGCTTACTTCGGAAGATATAAAAGAATTTGTATCAAGGCCGTTATTTGATGAAAAAGTCATCTTTAATAAAGATCCGTCCTGGCCCAAAATTTCCATTATTACACCTTCCTATAATCAGGGACAGTTTCTCGAGGACACCATTCTATCAGTACTAAACCAGAATTACCCGAACCTTGAATACATAATTACAGATGGTGGTTCTACAGATGGAAGTGTGGAGATTATAAAAAAGTACGAAAAGTATATAACATATTGGGTGAGCGAACCGGACCGAGGGCAAAGTCATGCCTTGAATAAAGGATTGGTCAAGGCAACAGGTGATTGGATAGGATGGCAAAATTCTGACGATGTGTATTTGCAGGAATGCTTTAATAATTTTGTTAATATTATCAAAAAGTATCCTCAATATGACGTGATATTTGGAAACAAGGTAGTAATACATGAGGATTCAAATATTAATACTTGCAAAATTCAGCTCTATTTTCCTTCCGATACCTCTATATATGTGAATACGGGCATGACTATGTGTAATCAAAGTTCTTTTATACGTAGAATAATCTTTTCAGAATATGGATTGCTGGATGAACAACTTGATTTTGCTATGGATCATGATTTTTTTTTACGTTTACTTGTTAACAATGTTAATATATTTCACAGCCCTATGATATTAGGAGCATCACGTTATCATGATGGATCAAAGAGCTGTAGTGAGAATGAAAAAGCATGGAGTGAAGAAATAATTAGTATTAATGATAAATACGGCTTAATTCGCACAAATAAATATAAAGTTAAGTTCTTAAAATTATATAGATATTTTTTGATGGCCCGTTATAACAGGAGTCATTTCTTAAAGGAAATACTTAAGAGATTAATGCTGGTGCAATTGTAATGATTTGGCCGTATCTATATTGTATTTTTGCCGTATACCTTCTTTTATTTTCACAAATAGCTAGGCCTAATAATAATTATATTAATTTTACAAATTTTGCTGGTCTTTCTTTCGTTATGATATTTTTTATTGCGCCGATAATTGCATGTAACAAGGAAATGCTTGAGGATGAAGTCTTTTATACAGTCATATTTATATCTTTTCTGATTTTTTACATTTCTTCAATAACAATTCGATTTACCAAAAAGAAAGAATACAAATTTATACAAAAAAATAATGTATCACTGGTTTTTGTATATATATCCATATGTGTGAGCTTATATAGAATAATAACAGTTATGATTAACAGCGGTTTTTTGGATTTTCTTACCAGAAATCGGGCCATTGAACGTTTAAATGAATTATCTTATTGGGGGGGACAAAGTACCGTTGATTTTTTATTCTTATTAATATCTCCTGCTATGATGATTGCGATATATAAGCAAATTCAGGATAGAAAGGTGATCGGATATATAGGCTTCGCGTTTATGCTTGTAAATGTGTTCTTTTTTAGTTTGCACAGAACTCCGATTGTTCTTACCTTTTCTCTTGTTATTCTATGGTATCATTTTAATATTAAAAGAATTAAGATAATATATATGGTTTTATGTGTAGGCGTTGTTGTAATATTCATGGCTTATGCTGCGTTTATGAGGACCGGAGATTATAAGACTAGATTGACCACAATTGAGACAATTAATATTGGTTTATCAGGGTTAAATACCGGAACGGAATTTCATAAATTATGGGAGGCTGTTCAAAAAGGGGATCTAGATTTAGAGTATGGTAAAAATCTTTTTTACTATAATGTAATTTCTTTTATTCCCAGGAGGTTGTGGCCCGAAAAACCAGTTGTTAGTTTTAATGCAAGAATGACTGAGAAGTATTATCAATACCATATCGCGGAAAGTACAAAACAATGGGTGCATACCTTTACTGTTTTAGGTGAAGGATTTATGCAGGGTCATGTTGCAGGGGTTTTTTTGTATTCTTTTTTGTTTGTGTTGCTTTATAAGTATTTGTTTTATTTTCTATCGAGATTTGAAGGTGGAGAAATTATTTCTTTTCAATATTTTTTATTAATACCGATCATAGCTCGGGCAGCACTTGATAGTCTACTTATTTCAATGGTTGTCACCATAATCGCTTTTCAGATATTGAAGCTCATTATGTTTACAAAGCGAAGATATTTAACGCCAAATATAGCAAATTATTACATATCTCAGTAACCTGAGGGTCAATTAACTCGTCCATGACTCACGGGATTAAAGATGAGAATTGAAAAAGCAATCCAAAAAGTTGTACTCATCACACCAACATCCAATCAACCAAGATACCATAAGCGGGCGGCACAGATCGCAAAATTTTGCAATATCAGAGTGTTTTCATTCCACCGTCATTATTATGAAGAAAACATGTTTCCAGAGCAGATTCAGTGCTACAGCCTTGGCCAAATAAGTGATGGGAAATATTTTCGAAGGTTTTTTCAAATAGTTCCAGCGATATTTAAGATTAGATATCATTTAAGGAAAAAGGGGAATTATATTTTTTATGCATTTAGTTTTGACTGCATGGTTATTGCGAGGCTTTGTGGTCTTAATCAAGGCTTTTATGAAATCGGTGATTTGCGACAAGCAGAAGGCTTTGAGAAAATATTTACCTTTTTGGAGAGAAGGCTTTTCAAGAACGTCCTTGGTGTGGTGTTCACATCACGCTATTTCTATGATGAATTTTACAAGCACAAACAGATTTTGCACAGAGAGAGAGTTTATGTCATCAACAATAAGGTGAACCAAGCCCTAGCGGATAAAAGACCGATGGGAAAACAGATTGCAGAAAAACAGATTGTTGTAGGTCTAATTGGATTACTTCGGTATCGTCGTCCCATTGAATTGCTTTTGCAATTCGTTAGTAAGAGTCCTAAAACATATAGAGTGGAATGCTTCGGTGATGGTCCCCTAAAGGAACTTGTTGAAATATATACTTGTGAAAATATAATCTATCATGGTAGTTTCAAAAATCCTGAAGATCTTCCTCGCATTTATGAATATATAGATTTAAATTATGTAATATATGACAATTCTACGAAGAATGTGCGCTTGGCAATACCGAATAAGATCTTCGAATCAGCTTATTTTGGAGTGCCTATTGTCTGCTGTGAAGGAACAGCCGTGGGTAAAATGGCTATGGAATGGCAGATCGGGAAAATGGTGCGAATAGACAGCAAGGAAAATTTTGAAGACGATTTAGGTGCGATAGATAAATCGTGGCTAAAAAAATGCTCGGAAAACTGTTTCAAAATACCTAGTTCAAAACTTATAGACAATGGTGAACAAGTTATCCAAAAGATGTTGCTTGATGCGGGAATATATACCAGATTCGGCTAAGCGGGTTAGAAGGGGTTAGACGGTAAAAAGGAAGCATGAGACAGATACTTCAAGACTTAAAATCAGGTAGTACGAAACTTATTGAAGTGCCTTGTCCTGCTATGAAGGCTGGGCATTTGCTTATTCAGACTTCTGTGTCGCTGGTGTCTGCAGGTACCGAGAGGATGCTGGTGGATTTTGGGAAAGCTGGGTATCTGGAAAAGGCGAGGCAGCAGCCGGAAAAGGTGAAGCAGGTGCTCGACAAGATTCGAAGCGATGGACTGTTGCCAACCCTGGAAGCTGTTTTTAATAAGTTGGGCCAGCCGCTGCCTCTTGGATACTGCAACGTGGGTCGTGTCATTGGCGTTGGCAAAGGTGTGACTAAATTTCAATTAGGCGACAGGGTTGTCTCCAACGGTCCTCATGCGGAAATCGTTTGCGTGCCCAAAAATCTATGCGCCAAAATTCCTTCAAGTGTCAGTGATGATGCCGCGGCTTTTACAGTGATTGGGGCTGTCGGATTGCAGGGGGTTCGTCTTCTTGAACCAGCCTTTGGAGAAACTGTTGTTGTTATTGGTCTTGGTTTGATAGGTCTCATTGCCGCGCAGATTCTCAGGGCCAATGGCTGCAGGGTGATTGGTTTCGATTATGACAAGACAAAGGTAGATATTGCCAACAAGCTTGGCATTATTGCTGTTAATCCGGCTGGGGGGACAGATCAGGTCAGGTTTGTGGAGGAACAGACCAAAGGCATCGGCGCTGATGCTGTACTCATTACCGCATCCGCTAAAGGCAATGAAATTATCTCCCAGTCTGCGCGCATGAGTCGCAAGCGCGGGCGTATTGTTCTAATTGGAGTTGTGGGCCTTGATATTTCCCGCGCAGAATTTTACGAGAAGGAATTGAGTTTTCAGGTGTCATGCTCCTATGGCCCGGGACGCTATGATGATAACTATGAGCAAAAAGGACAGGACTATCCTGTTGCATTTGTTCGGTGGACCGAAAAACGCAATTTTGAAACAATTCTCTCTGCAATAGAGGGTGGGCAGCTTGACGTGGAATCGTTGATTACAGAACGGGTTCCTCTGGCAGAGTACAGCCGCATTTATGAAAACATGAGCAGTTCTTCCTCTATTGCATCTTTGCTGGTTTATGAAGGAAGTGTCGATACAAGTCCGGTTGTAACAGTTACCGAGCGATCTTTCACTAAAGGTGAAGGGATTATAGGTATTGTCGGTGCTGGCAATTTTACCAGCGCTACTCTTCTTCCGGCCATGAAGCCCCTTGACGCACAGCTTAAATACATTGTTTCTGTAGGAGGGCTATCGGCTGGCACTCTGGCCAGGCGCGCAGGAGTTGCCTATGCCGCAACTGATTACAAACAGGTTCTTAAAGATGATGAAGTTGATCTGGTGATTATTACCACAAGGCATGATTTGCATGCCTCCATGGTTATTGAATCCTTGGAGGCGGGCAAGAGCGTTTTTGTGGAAAAACCCCTCTGTTTAAATCAAGAGGAGTTGACCCGGATTGATGAGGCATATAAGCATGTTTCTGCCCAGTCTGATGGCCCGGTGCTAACTGTTGGTTTTAATCGCCGTTTTGCTCCATTTGCCCGGAAAATGAAGGCCCTCATTGGCATAGGGGCGGTAAATATTGTGGCTACCATGAATGCCGGTGAAATTCCTGCCAGTTCTTGGGTTCATGATCTTGCAGTTGGCGGTGGGCGCATTGTTGGTGAAGCGTGCCATTTTATTGATCTTTGTTCTTACCTGACCAGAAGCAGGGTTGTTGCGGTTTGCATGAATGCAATGGGGACATCTCCTGAGGAGAATACTGACAATGCAACTATTCTGTTGCGCTATGAGAATGGTTCCAACGCTGTAATTAATTATTTTGCCAACGGCAATAAAGCCTACTCCAAGGAACGTATTGAGGTTCACTCCCAGGGCCGCTCCCTTGTTCTGGACAACTGGAGGATATTAAAAGGGTTTGGTTTTAAAGATTTTTCACGTTTAAAGAAAAAGCAGGATAAGGGGCATTCTGAGCAGTTTAGGCTGCTTATTGAGCGTTTAAAGTCTGGCGGTGGAGCACTCATTCCCTACGATGAGATTATAAATACCACCAGGGCGAGCTTTGCCGCTATTGAATCGATGAGAGAGGGACGTTGGGTGGAATTAGCCGCAGAAAGACGCAGATGAACGCAGACATGAAGCATTATCAGTGTTTTTCTGCGTGGTTCTGCGGATAAAAATATTATTATGAAAATATTAAATATCGTCGGTGCAAGGCCGAATTTTATGAAGATTGCTCCTATTATTGAGGTCATGAACAGGCATAGTGATCGGATAGATCAGATGCTGGTGCATACCGGCCAGCATTATGATAAAAAGATGAGCAAGGCTTTTTTTGATGACCTTGGCATGCCAAAGCCGGATATTAATCTTGGGGTCGGTTCCGGCACACATGCAGTGCAGACCGCTAAAATTATGGTCGAGTTTGAAAAGGTCTGTATCAGGGAGAAACCTGATTTAATAATTGTGGTGGGTGATGTGAATTCCACCATGGCCTGTGCCATTACCGCAAAAAAGCTGGGTATTAAGGTGGCTCATGTGGAGGCCGGTTTACGTTCCAGGGATATGTCAATGCCCGAGGAGATAAACAGGCTGTGTACGGATGTTTTATGTGACTATCTCTTTACCACGGATCGTTTTGCAAACGAGAACCTCAAGCGTGAAGGTATACCGAAGGAAAAGATTTTTTTTGTGGGTAATGTGATGATCGATACTCTCATGAAACACAAAAAAGCAGCCGCAAAACTTGATCTTGCAGACAGATTGGGGCTTGAGTCCGGAAAATATGCCACGCTTACCATGCACCGCCCCTCTAATGTGGATGATAAAGATACGCTGCACGGAATTTTAGAAGCATTGACTCAAATCTCCAGGAAACTTCCGATTGTCTTTCCCATCCATCCAAGGACTAAAAAGATGGCCGACATTTTTGGGCTTTCCCATTATTTTTCTAGTGGTGGCAGGGTAAAAGGGATATGGACTACTGCACCCCTGCCGTATCTGGATTTCCTGCACCTTAATATGCAGGCAAAGATGGTGCTTACCGATAGTGGGGGTTTGCAGGAAGAAACAACTGTCTTAGGCATTCCATGCATCACAATGAGAGAGAATACGGAAAGGCCGATTACCTGCGAAATCGGGACAAATGTAATTGTGGGAAACAAGCCGGACAGTATACTTGCTGCGGCCGAAAAGATATTGAATGGCGCAAGACCAAAGGGCAGAACGCCGGAGAAATGGGATGGAAAGGCGGCGGAGCGGATTGTGGAGTGCTTACTTGCGAATGCTTAATAAGGCAAGGTTGTTGCTGCCTGTCCTGCCCAGATTAGGGTTTGCAAATGTCGCAAATGTGGCGGGGTACAGGCTGGCGCTTGCCAGCGGATTGATCAAAAAGGCGATGCCCGTAGGACATGGGTATCATGATCCGTTGTTTCATGGCTCTTGTCATTTAATAAAAGATTTGCGTTGTCATGTATCAGAATCCGGCGTTGTTGATTTGGCTGAAGATCAGCTTAAAGGGGATATTTTCTTTTTTTCAGACCAGAAATATAATGTCGGTTCTCCTCCTGACTGGTTTTTTAATCCCGTAAATCAAAAGAGATATCCTGATGCCGATCTGCACTGGTCAAGGCTGCCTGACTTTAGCGATGAAGTGGGGGACATCAAGATTATCTGGGAAGCCTCGCGGTTTGACTGGGCACTGGTTTTTGCAAGGGCATACCGTGTAAGCGGAGATGAAAAATACCTTTTGGCATTAAATAAATGGGCAAGTGACTGGACAGAGAAAAATCCGCTGAACCGGGGGCCAAACTGGAAATGCGGGCAGGAAGCCGCTATCCGAATGCTGCAGGCGCTGCTTGCGGCATTTTTGCTGAACCAGCATAAATCGCCTGCCTCTGGATTGATGCGTTTTGTCTTTGAACATTGCAGGCGTATTGCTCCGACTGTGCGCTATGCCATTGCCCAGGATAATAATCACGGGGTGAGCGAGGCCGGAGGGTTGTTTGTCGGCGGGGCATGGCTTGAAATGGTTAGTGAAGATCCGCAGATTTTGCGCAATGCCGGTCGCTGGGCGCGAAAAGGACGGACTTTGCTGGAAGACAGAGTAGATCGTCTGATAGAAAGGGACGGGAGTTTTTCTCAATATTCAATCAACTACCATCGCTTGGCGCTTGATATGTTGTCAATAGTCGAATTCTGGCGGCGTGAATTAGATCACGCTCCTTTTTCTGCTGATTTTTATGAAAAAGCCGGGGTCGCAACAAATTGGCTCTTTCATATGACTGATTCTCTTTCGGGTGATGCGCCTAACGTTGGCGCTAATGATGGCGTTAGGCTCTTTGTGCTTACCGACACTCCATATCGGGACTACCGTCCCTCTGTACAACTAGCATCGGTGCTATTTTGGGGTTGCCCGGCATATGGGACTGGCGTGTGGGATGAATGCTTGGGTTGGCTTGGTTTGGATGATGTTGAGGAAACAAAAAACACTTTTAGAAGGTCATATGTATTTGCGGATGGTGGTTATGCAAAGCTGAAAATTCCTCACAGCAGGACATGGGGCATTGTTCGCTTTCCCTGTTTCCGTTTTCGGCCAGGCCATGCCGATCTTTTGCATTTTGACCTCTGGCATGATGGAGTCAATGTGCTGCGTGACGGAGGTTCATACAGCTATAATACAGACAGTAAATGGCTAAACTATTTTTCCGGTACTGCTTCCCATAACACTGTGCAGTTTGACGGGCGTGATCAAATGCCTAGAGTGGGACGCTTTTTGTTTGGTGCATGGCCAAAAGGAATCTTTGATAATGAAATTGGCCCGGAAGACGATCTTTTATCCTGGTCGGCTTCATATCAGGATTTTCGCGGTTGCAGGCACAAACGTACTATCAAAGTAAAAAATAATGTATGGCAGGTAATAGATGAGATAGACGGATTTGAAAATGAGGCCGTGTTGCGATGGCGGCTGGCTCCGGGAGATTGGCATTTGAACGGTCAAAAATGCTGTAGCGATGCGGCAGATATATTAGTCAAATCGAGTGTTCCGATTACACGGTGTGAAATAGTTAAGGGATGGGAGTCCAGATGTTATATGAAAATGACTGAGTTGCCAGTGTTGGAAGTGAGCATAGGCAATAAACCGGCAACATTAATAACGAAATTTGATCTAAAACTTAAATCTTAAACCCTAAAACTATTATGCATATTTTATATTTTCATCAATATTTTTCAACTCCTCGTGGGGCCGGTGGGACTCGTTCTTATAAGATGGCACGTCGTTTGATTGAGCATGGGCATGAAGTTACTATGATCTGCGGTTCTGGAGGAACCGCAGACACAGGGCTTGCCGGTAGGTTTAAACATGGCAGGCGAAGCGGTATTATTGATGGGATAAGAGTTATTGAGTTTGACCTGCCATATTCCAATTATGATGGTTTTTTAAAGAGAAGTCTTACGTTTCTTCGCTTTGCACTACAGAGTATCGGGATATCCGTTACTGAAAAATATGATCTGGTTTTTGCTACATCAACGCCTCTTACAGCCGGTATACCTGGCATAGCCGCGCGTATCTTAAGACAAAAACCTTTTGTCTTTGAGGTAAGAGACCTCTGGCCCGAGCTTCCGAGGGAGATGGGAGTTATTACAAACCCTTTGGTGTTGAAGGCTATGGATATGCTTGAGTGGCTCTCATATCATTGTGCCAAAGGGTGTATAGGGCTCTCTCCCGGGATTGTTGATGGAATCAAAAGGCGGGGGATTTTGGCTAAAAACGTGGTTATGATCCCGAACGGGTGTGATCTGGAGCTTTTCATGGCGAAAGAAAACAGTCCTAAAGAAAAAGAATTTAAGGCTGTTTTTGCAGGAGCTCATGGGATAGCCAATGGGCTGGATGCGGTTTTGGACGCAGCTAAAGAATTAAAAAAACGTGGACGAAAAGATATTAAACTCCTTTTTATTGGGGATGGAAAACTCAAACCTGCTTTAAAAGAGCGGGCTGTGTCGGAAAATCTGGATAATTGTTTGTTTTTGGATCCAATACCTAATGATAAGGTGCCTGACTTGCTACAGCAGGTCGATGTGGGCATGATGATTCTTGCCAATGTTCCGGCCTTTTATTATGGCACATCTCCGAACAAGTTTTTTGATTATATTGCTGCCGCTCTGCCTGTTATCAACAACTACCCAGGATGGCTTGCCAGGATAATCACAGTAAACAGATGTGGTATGGTCGTGCCTCCTGAAAATCCTTCAGCCTTTGCAGATGCACTGGAGTATATGGCTGATAACCGCGATGAGGCTGCTGAAATGGGAAAAAATGCGCGAATGCTCGCAGAGCGTATGTTTGACCGGGGAAGATTGGCAGATGCGTTTGTTGATTGGTTGGAACGGATTGGGAAGTAAGACCGCAAGACTAACGGAGATTAGTAAAGAGTTTAAATTGATGAAGATAAAAAGGCTTTTTGACCTGGTGGCGGCTACCTCGTCGCTTATTATTTTATCACCTCTTCTTATTCTTATTGGAACTTTTGTGCGAAGGAGAATCGGGAAGCCTGTATTTTTCCGGCAGGTGCGTCCGGGGCTGCGTGGTAGGCCTTTTACCATTTATAAGTTTCGGACCATGACGGATGAGCGGGATGAGGATAGGAATCTGCTGACGGACAGCGAACGTCTTGCTGACCTGGGACATTCCTTGCGAAGACTCAGTCTTGATGAATTGCCTGAATTATGGAATGTGCTAAAGGGTGATATGAGTTTAGTAGGGCCCCGGCCTTTATTAGTTCAATATTTAGAAAGATATACGCCGGAGCAAGCAAGAAGGCATGAGGTAAAACCAGGGATTACTGGGTGGGCACAGGTGAATGGGAGAAATGCTATAACATGGGAAGAAAAATTTAAGTATGACGTCTGGTATGTGGATAACTGGAGCTTATGGCTTGATTTTCAGATTGTTTTTATGACCTTAGTGAAAATTTTAAAAGGGGAAGGTATTACTCAACCAGGTCATGCAACTATGGAAGAATTTAAAGGTACTAAATGTCCTTAAAAAGTCTAATAAATAAGATGTTTTTGTTGTAGAAAAAACGTCTGATAGGAGGAAAATAACATGAACTTAATCATTGTGGGTGGAGAAAGCCTTGGAAGAGAAGTTTATTCTTGACAATTAGACCATTCTAGAGTTACCGTAAGCGAAAAATTTTGATTTGTAGAGGATAATATGGAAGAAAAGTTTATTGAAATGATAGCCGAAATATTAGAAAGAGATCAAGATTCTATTAAAATGTCCGACAATTTCCGAGAGTATGAAGAATGGGATTCTTTATCGGTTCTATCAATAATGGCATTGATTGATGAGCAATATGGATTAACAATATGCAGAAATGACTTCAAGAAATGTCAAAGATTGGAGGATTTATATAATTACATTATGGCTAACAAAAAATAGAATAAACATAAACTTCAAAAAATAAAGTATTTTTTAAAAACCTATATTTGCAATCAAAAATTGAATTTACGATAAAATATTTTTGTATATATTTTGATGAGGTGATCTTATGGCTTTTTTAACTTTTAATAATATAGGAGTATCTGGAATTTCTGCTTGTGTTCCAAAAAATGTAAATAAGAATTCTAATTTAACACATTTAATCCCTTCTGATGAAATTGATAAAACCATTGATAGTATTGGGATTAAAGAAAAGAGATTTGTTGGCTCTGATATTTGCGCTTCTGATCTGTGTTTTGCGGCTGCAAACAAGTTGTTTGAAGATATGAATATTGATAAAAGTACGATTGATGTTTTAATCTTTATGAGTCAGGGTCCGGATTATTTAATTCCAGCAACTGCACCAATTTTGCAAAATCGTCTAGGTTTACCTAAATCTACTGCTTGTTTTGATATCAACCTAGGTTGCTCCGGGTATATTTACAGTTTAGCAACCGCATTTGCCTATGCTTCTCAAAAAAAAATAAACAGGGTTTTACTTTTAGACGGTGAAACTTTTTCAAAGGTTGTGTCTCAAAAAGATAAGGTAAATGCCCCTTTATATGGCGATGCTGGTACAGCTACATTGATAGAAAAACATAATTTAGCAAATTCTTATTTTTCTTTATATTCTGATGGTTCAGGCAAAGATTCTCTTATAATCAGCGCGGGTGGATATAGAAATCCAAGTTCTGTAGATAATTTGAGAGAGAAGGAGATGGAAGAAGGAAATATCAGGTCTGAACATCAACTCTATATGGATGGAATGGAAGTATTTAATTTTACAATAAAGGTCGTTCCAAAGAGTATTAATGAAATATTACAATACTCAGAAAACAAACTAGAAAATATAGATTACATTGTTTTTCACCAGGCTAATAAATTTATGACAGATTTTTTCGCAAAAAAATTGAAATGTCCTGGAGAAAAGATTCCTTATTGCTTATATAGATTTGGTAATACAAGCTCAGCTTCAATTCCATTAACTATTGTATCCGAATTGCAATCGAAGTTAAAAAATACAAAAAAAATCATATTAAGTGGTTTTGGCGCAGGGTTTTCTTGGGGAACTGCTTTAATTAATTTCTCTGACTGTTATATAGCAAAACTTATTGAATTTTGATATCTTAATATTATTTTATAAAAAATAATTGTTTTTAAGCAAACTGGTGCAAAAAATATTAAAATCTAATTATAAGTTGCATATTGAGAATTCAGCTTAGGAGTAACAATGAAAAATCCTTTTTCACTAAAAAGTAAAAATATATTAATAACTGGAGCATCATCTGGAATTGGAAGAAGGTGCTCAATTATTTTCAGTAAGCTTGGAGCCAATGTTATATTAATGGCAAGAAATGAAGAAAATTTAAAAAAGACGTACCAGCAACTTGAATCTGGTAATCATTTGTATTTTGCTCAAGATGTTACAGAGTATGATAAATTGGAAAATATTATTTCTGAAAGTGTTTCAAGAATTGGAAAAATTTCTGGTTTTGTTCATTCTGCAGGAATTGGAATGACCCTTCCTCTAAAAAGTCTAAGTCCAATTTATTATGAAAAAATTTTTGCTGTTAATGTCATTTCTGCTTTTGAATTGGCGAAAATAATTTCTAAAAAAAAATATCTAAATGAAAATGGCTCTAGTTTTATTTTTATTTCTTCTATTATGGGATTGTTAGGTGAAGAGGGAAAAGTTGCTTACTGCAGTAGCAAGGGCGCTTTAATTTCTGCTTCAAAAGCGATGGCATTAGAATTATCTCAAAAAAAAATTAGAGTTAATTGTATTTTACCGGCTGTTGTAGAAACTGAAATGTCTGAAATGTTTTTTAATACAATTGCTACTGAAGCAAAAAAAGATATATTAGATATGCATCCTTTAGGCTTAGGAAATCCAGATGACATTGCTTACACATGCGTTTTTCTTTTATCAGATGCATCAAAATGGGTAACTGGAACCAGTTTGATTGTAGATGGTGGTTATAGTGCTCGTTAACATTTTTTAACAAGGAGATATCATGGAAGTTAAAATTTCAAAAATAGCAAATGAACTATACCGTAGGATTTCACCGGTACGAGAAATAATGAGTTTTACTGACAAAAAAAAATTAAAAGAGTTTGATATTAAAGAAAATAATTTAATTTCTTTCGGCGGTGGGTGGGTTAACCAAAAATCTCCAAAAAAATTACAAGAATCTTATCTTAAAATCATAAATGATGATGATAAATTTCATTTTAGTGGTGGATACTCTCCAACAAATGGCGAATTGTTTTACAAAGAAGCTTTAGTAAAATACGAAAAAGAAATTTTTAATATGAGAAATATAGGTGTGGAAAATATTGTCATTGGACAAAGTTCATCCCATCTAACCTACTTGTTATTGAGAGTACTGCTTAATACGGATGACAAAATTCTTCTTCTAGATCCTTCATATTGCAATTATCCTATGCAAGTTTACACATCCACTTCATCTAAGATTATTAGATTTCCTGTAATTGATATTGAAAATTATTCATATACTGCCAACAATCCGCAGACTATCAGCAGTTTAAAGGAATTTCTATTAAAAAATAAACCTAAAATCGTTATGTTGATATCTCCAGACAATCCTTCAGGCCAAGTATTATCTGATGACTTCGTTTCAGAGTGTTGCGAGACTGTAAAAACTTATGGAGGAACTGTTGTCATGGATTTCGCTTATAAGGAAATTACTTTCGTCAAAAATCCTAAATATTTCAGCTGGGGTCCAGATGCCAATTTTATAACTATTCACTCTAATTCTAAATGGTGCCGTGGGCTTGGCAGGAGATTAGGATGGATTGAAGCTCCAAAATATATAATTGATGCCTTTGAATCCCTACAAAATTCTACAATTTTATCTCCTGATAGACTTCACCAGATAGCGTTAGCAAATTATATTGAAGAATCTATTAAAGATGGGTCTCTAAGAAAATATATTGAGGATACCAGAAAACTTTATTCGGAAACTGCTAAAGTGACTATTAATGCAATTAAAAAATATATTAAACTTCCATATTTGGTTCCACAAGGGGGTTTGTATACCTGTATAAAAGTGAATGAAAACAGTGCTAAATTTGTGGAGAGAGTATTAAGAAATACAGGGGTTTTATTAATTCCTGGTTGGGGATTTGGTTCATCCTTAAATAAATCTGTCCGATTATCATACGGGCCTCTAGTTTATGATCATGATTTGATAATTATGGGATTGAATAAAGTAGGGAAATATCTAAGAAATGAAGATATTAATAACAAGAAGAATTGATCAAAGCGCTGTAAGCTTATTAAAACGGCATTTTGAAGTCAATTACATTAATGAAAATAAACCTCTTGACAGAAATTTCTTATTAAATCACATAAAAAATTATGAAGGGGTATTATGTTGTATTTCTGAAAAATTTGATGCAGAACTGCTTAATTTAGCGAAAACGCGTTTAAAAGTTATTTCAAATATGGCTGCCGGGATTGACAATATTGAAGTTAAAGTAGCAAGAGAATTGGGAATTGAAGTTTTTAATACGCCTGTGGTTGTAACCGAAAGTACTGCAGATTTAACTTTAGCCCTTGCATTGGCGTTGATAAGGAAATTAGATGCTGCGCAAATCTATATCAAGAATAATAAGTGGATTGCATGGGACCCTGAAATATTTTTAGGAAGAACTTTAAATTCTTTAACTTGGGGAATTGTAGGATTTGGCCAAATAGGACAGGCAGTTGCAAAAAGAATTTTTGGTTTTGGAGTAAAGGTATTATATAATGATCCATATATTGATATTAACTGTTTAAACGGATATATTCCTGTACATAAAGCTACGCTTGATAATATCTTACTAAAATCAGATGTTGTTTCATTGCATATACCACTAACTAAAGAAACAACACAATTGATAAATCTTGAAAAATTTAAAAGAATGAAAAAATCAGCATTCTTAATCAATATGGCAAGAGGAAAAATTGTTAATACTCGAGATTTAATATCAGCACTGGAATTAAAAGAAATATCTGGGGCCGCTTTTGATGTTTTTGACCCCGAGCCGTTATCTGGCAATCATGAAATTTTTAAGTTTAATAATGTAGTTATTACACCCCATATTGGAACAGCAACAATAGATTGTAGGCGGAAAATGGCATTACTCGCAGCTAAAAATATTATTAATTTTTTTAAATTGAAAAATACCCATGGAAATTGATTTTAAAGATAAGTTTACAATTTTATTTAAGAAAGTTATGGGGATCGATGAAATTACAAATGATCTATCAATGAATAACATGAGGCAGTGGGATTCACTTAAACATGTTGAGCTATTAACTGAAATTGAAGAAGTGTTTGATATAGAGATAGAACTAGAAGATATTGTCTCGATGACTAATGTAACTAGAATTTTACAAGTTCTTTCAAAATATCTAAGTAGCAAATAACTATGAGAGAGTATCAAAAGCTGAGATTGAAACATAAATTCCCTTATGATTCTGTATTTTCTCTTTTATATTACAAGTTTTTAGAAAATCCAAATAGAGATTTTGTCATCAGCTTATACAAAGATACTGTAGAGAAATTTTCCTATAAAGATTTTTTTGTGAAAGTAATCAGCGTAAGAGATTATTTAAGTAAGAAAGGTTTAAATAAAGAAGATTGCATCAATATTATAATGCAAAATTCAGCCGATTTTTTAATTCTTTATTTTGCTGCCCTATCTTTGGGAATTATTGTGTGCCCAATAAACTATAATCTTTCGCCTAAAGAAATTAGCTACATCGTGAATGACAGCAAAAGCAAAATTTTATTTGTTGATTACGAATACTTGCCCAAAATTGAAGAAATCAAAGAAAGATTTGCTTCAGATTTTGAAGTTGTTGTATTCTCAAAAAATGATATCGAAACTAATTATTTTAATCTTTTTTCAATATATAAAAATTCATTTGATATAAAATTCGAAAATATTAATAAAGAAGTCTTCCTTATTGACAAAGCAGTGATTATATATACTTCAGGAACCAGTGGAAATCCCAAAGGCGCGATATTAACCCATGCGAATTTATTATCTGATGCTCAAGCAATTGCAGAATGGTTTAAGTTTGATATAAATACTAGGGCTTTATGTATACTACCACTTTTCCATAATAATGGGCAGATAGTGACACTCTTAGCTCCTCTCTGGGCTGGGGGTTCTACTGTTATGATAAAAGGAAATGTGAGTTTAATGTCGTTCTGGGACTTAGTCAACAAATACAATGTTACTTGGACAAGTGTTATCCCCACGATCCTTTCAGTACTTATTAATTTTAATATTAAAAGAAAAGATAATATCTTGCAAGGCATTATTTGTGGAGGAGCTCTTTTACCCAAAAGGGTTCAAATTGATTTTGAAGAAAAATATAAAGTTCCGATTTATGAAGGTTACGGTTTAACTGAAACTACATCATTTTCTTGCTTTAATCCAATTGAAGTAAAAAAAAGGAGAATTGGCTCAATCGGGCTGCCTCTCCCAATTAATAAAATGGCTATATTCGATGAAAATGGAATTGAATTGCCAGATAATGAGATCGGAGAAATGTGTATTAAAGGATATAATGTATTTCTTGAATATTGCAATTTACATGAAAAGAACGCTTCAGTGTTTAAAAATGGCTGGTTTCACAGCGGAGATTACGGTTATAGAGATTCAGATGGGTTTTTCTATATCCGGGGCAGAAAAGACGATATGATTATAAAAGGTGGAGAGAATATCTATCCCAGAGAAATAGAAAATCTAATATATACAAATCCCAAAATAAAAGATTGCGCTCTAATTGGAGTAGAACATAAATTGTGGGGAGAAGATTTGGTTTTATTTATTGAACAGATTGAGAATCAAAAAGTTAACAAAATGGAAATCATTGATTTTCTTATAGGAAAAATAGCGGATTTTAAAATTCCTTCGGAAATTTATTTCATTAATGAATTAGAAGACTTAAGCGAAATGCCAAAAGGCCCAACCAAGAAGATATTAAGAAAAGAATTGAAAAAATATTATGAAACTCACTTGAGAAAATAAAATTGATACGAGCTAGTAATAAACATGAACTTTTTTTATTAGAGAAAATGAAATTTCATCACATAGGAATTGCTACTAAAAATTTAATTTTAGCAAAAAATAATTATATTAATCTTGGGTTTACTTCAACTGAAATAGTCTATGTTCCAAATCAAAAAGTAAAGGTTTGCTTTGTCAATAAAAAAAATCATCCTAAAATTGAATTAATAGAACCTACAAATCCGGTTTCACCTGTCATCAATATATTGAAAAAAGTCGGGAGCACTCCTTATCATATTTGTTATCAATGTTCAGATTATATTGAAACTATAGAATTATTAAAAAAAAATCAATTTTTTCAGCTAAGCAAGCCAGTTATTTCTAACGCATTAAGCAACAAACAAATATGTTTTTTTTATAATAAAAATATTGGACTTATTGAATTATTAGAAGAAAAAACAGATAAAAAATAAGGGGAAATTCACATTAAGAATCCTTTTAATTTAACAGGAAAAACAATCCTAGTTACAGGGGCTTCATCTGGAATTGGGAAACAAACTGCAATTAGTATATCAACCTTTGGAGGAAAAGTTATAGTAACTGGAAGAAATGACAAAAGGCTAACTGAGACCTTTAATCTTTTAACCGGAAAAGGGCATCTTGCAATTCAAGCAGATCTGACAAATTCTGATGAAAGGAATTTATTAATCGAAAAAGTCCCAGAACTTAATGGAATTGTTCATTCTGCTGGTCAAATAAAGTTATATCCTCTAAAATTATATAATGAAAAACGTTTGAATGCGTTATATAAAATTAATTATGAAGCTCCTATTTTGATAACAAGTAGTTTGATAAGAAAAAAAAGAATATTGGATGATTCTTCCATTATTTTCATTTCTTCAATAATGAGTATCGTTAGTACAGAAATGAATGGCGTTTATACTGGAACAAAGGGAGCGCTAGCTTCATTAACAAAATGTCTTGCTCTTGAACTAGCCCCCATGAAAATTAGAGTAAATTCTGTATCTCCGGCATTCGTAAAGACACCTATGTTAGATAGATTAGGATTACAAATAGATTTGGATATATATGAAAGATTACATCCATTAGGATTTGGAGAGCCCGAAGATGTCGCAAATCCAATAATTTATTTACTTGCGGATGTATCAAAATGGATAACAGGAACAAATTTAATTTTAGATGGAGGTTACAGTGCTAAATAAAAAGAAACTATATATAATTGGTGCCGGTGATTTTGGTCGAGAAATGGAAAGCTTGTTAGAACTAGTACCAAGGAATCAGAGAAATTGGGAAATTGAAGGCTATTTAGATGACAACTTGAATGCTTTAGATGGTTTATCCTCAGATTATAAAGTTTTAAGTACAATAGAATCCCATAAATTTTCTAGTAACGATTTGGCTGTATTAGCTATAGTAGATCCATTCATAAAAGAAAATATTTATAATAGAATAAAGGGCAAAGTAGAATTTATATCCTATGTTTATCCAAATGTTTTAGTTTTCAAATATTGTCAAATCGGAGAAGGCTCAATTATTGCTTCCAATTGTGTAATTTCTAATAATGTTTATATAGGAAAATTCGTAATATTGAATCAAGGAACTCAAATAGGCCATGATACATCCATTGGAAATTTTAGCTCTTTAATGTCGAATGTAGATATCGGTGGCCATTGTCAAATAGGTCAAAAAGTTTTCATGGGAACTGGGGCTACAATTATTCCAAAAAGAAAAATTGATGATAACGTAAAAGTGGGCTCAGGAAGTGTCGTTATAAAAAATATTAAGAAAAATTGCAGTGTATTTGGTAATCCTGCAAAATTAATTTAAATATAATTTAAAAGAGAACAGCTTTTTTTACGCTAATTTTTAAATTGTAAAAAAATCTAGATAACTTTTTAAACATAAATAACATGAAAATACCTTTATCCAATCCTGATATCACTGAATTAGATAAAGAAAAAATTTTAGAGGTGTTAAACACTCCTAATCTCAGCCTGGGACCTAAATTAGATGAGTTTGAGAAGAAATTTTTAGAATATATTGGTTCTAAATATGCGATTGCAGTGAATAGTGGAACGAGCGGCTTACATCTTTGTATAAAAGCTCTCGATATTACAGATGAAGATGAAGTGCTTACTGCTCCTTTTAGCTTTGTTTCGTCTGCGAATTGTATTTTATTTGAAAGAGCAAAGCCTGTCTTTGTTGATATTGATGAAAAAACTTTAAATATAGACATAAATAAACTTAAAAAGATTATAAAAAAATATCGGAAAAGAAACTCAAAATTAAAAGCAATTCTTCCTGTTCATGTTTTTGGAAGACCATGTGAAATGGATGAAATAATGGAATTAGCGGAAGAATATGAATTAAAATTGATTGAAGATGCAGCCGAAGCAACCGGAGCAGAGTACCTAATAAATAAATCAAAGATTAAAGCTCAAAAATCCAAATTTCAAGAAAAAACTAATAATAAATTAAATCATAATTTCCAAAAAAAATATGCTTTAAAAATAGGAAAATTCCAGAAAAATAAAGACAAAAAAACATGGAAGAAAGTAGGAACATTCGGCGATTGTGGAGTTTTTGCCTTTTATCCTAATAAACAAATGACAACAGGCGAAGGGGGCATGATTGTTACAGATGATGAAAATATTTATAGATTATGTAGAAGTATGAGGAACCAGGGACGCTCTGAAGACGGAGCCTGGCTCCAGCATGAACGACTTGGTTATAATTACCGGATAAGTGACATTAATTGTGCTTTAGGAATTGCTCAATTAGAAAGAATTGATGAAATTTTAGCCAAAAGAGAAAAGGTCGCAAGATTATATAATGAAAGACTAATAGTATTTGAAGAATTAATTATCCCTGAATTTGAAGAAGGTAAGAAAATAAGCTGGTTTGTTTATGTAGTTAGGTTGACTGATAAATATTCACGACGAGATAGAGATTTAATTCTAGCGAAATTAAAAGAAGCAGGGATTGGTTGCAGTAACTACTTTACACCAATTCATCTCCAGCCATTCTATAGAAAGATGTTCGGATATAAAAAAGGAGACTTTCCTGTAACAGAAAAGGTTTCAGAGAGGACCATTGCCTTGCCTTTTTATAATAATTTAAAGGAAGAACAGATTGATTATGTCTGTGAAAGTTTAAAAGAAATTATTCATTCACTTTGAATGAAAAATATGATATTCAGAATTGTATACGATTATATTGTATACAATTATATTAGATGAGGGAGGGTCGATTATATCAAGTGGCTTAGCTAAAAATAAGGGGGGAAGAGATTAAAATGGGAATTGATCAGAATTTGTTGAAACGAGTATTCAAAAAATCTGTTTTTAAAAGGAGAGCATTCTTTTTTATTTCTGATGTTTTACTGATTTCCTTCTCAATGTATGCCTCATTCTGGTGTCGATTCAATGGTGCAATTCCAGATCAATTCAAAAAAACTTTGCCATATTTTATTCTACTAGCATTAGGAATCAAAATTTTCTTTTTAATCTTATATAATCTTTATGATATTTCATGGCGTTTTGTAAGTCTTGAAGAGTCAATGAAAGTCTTTAAAGCTCTGTCTCTCGGTACATTAACCTTAGGTATGTCATTATACTTTCTGAGGCTTTCTGTGCCATTTACAGTATTCCCTCGGTCTATTTTATTAATTGATTATGTGTTTTCCCTTATTTTAATTGGCTCTCTTCGAATCTCTAAGAGGATGGTATTGGAAGGCATAAAGAGTACCCTTAAGTCTAAGAAGGAAAAAGTCAAAGTCCTGATAATAGGTGCTGGAAGCGCGGGAGAACAGATAATAAGAGAGATGATAAGGAATAAAAAATCGAATTATTTGCCTGTGGGATTTATCGATGATGACCCCGCCAAAAAGGGCATCAAGATTCATGGTGTTAAGGTTTTGGGAAAAAGAGAAGACATCCCAGATATCATTAAAAATGATAATATTGACGAGGTCCTCATTGCTCTTCCTTCTGCCCATTCTAGAGATATTAGAGAAATCGTAAAGATTATCAAAGAATCCGAAAAGATGGAGACTATCAAGATATTACCCAGTACAACTGACTTGATAGATGGAAGAGTCTCACTTTCGGATATCCACAAAGTTGAATTAGAAGATTTATTAGGGCGGGCACCTGTAAAGATTGATTTAGCAGCTATCAAAGATTTTATTCACAATAAAAATGTGCTTATTACAGGGGCTGGTGGATCTATAGGTTCGGAACTGGCAAAAGCAATTATTTCATTTGATCCAAAGAATCTGGTTATCCTTGATATCGATGAGACGGAATTATTTTATCTTGTTAATAAAATCAAATATTCTAAAGCAAATGTCATTCCTGTAATTGGGGACATAAAGAATGAAACCAAAATGGAGGCTTTATACAAGAAATATTCTCCTCAGATAGTTTTCCATTCTGCAGCCTACAAACATGTTCCTATCTTAGAATTCTTTCCGGATGAAGCGGTAAAAACAAATATATATGGAACAGAAGTTCTTGCTGAACTTTCCTTGAAATATGATGTGGAAAAATTCATTTTCATCTCTACAGACAAAGCCATAAATCCTTCAAGTGTGATGGGTGCAACCAAAAGGTGTGGAGAAGAAATGATTAAGTTCTTGAATCAAAAGAACACGACAAAGTTTATTTCTGTAAGATTCGGAAATGTTTTAGGGAGCAGAGGAAGTGTCATCCCTTTATTTGAGGAACAAATAAGGAAGGGAGGGCCTGTGACTGTGACTCACCCGGAAATGAAGAGATACTTTATGATTACTTCAGAAGCTGTGCTGCTTGTTCTTGAGGCATCGGCCATTGGAGAAGGGGGTGAGGTATTCGTGCTTGATATGGGAGAGCCTATCAAGATTGTCGATCTGGCTGAGGAAATGATAAGACTCAGCGGGTATGAACCCGATGTAGACATTCCAATTGTCTTCAGCCATGTGAGAGCAGGGGAAAAATTATTTGAGGAAATATTAAGTGCCGAAGAAGGAACTGAAGAAACTGAGTATGAAAAAATATTCATTGCCAGGGATTCTCAAGGAGCGAGATCTAAAGGTTTGATAGAGAAAATAAAACATCTTATTGAAATGAGCGACCAGGATACGAGGAAAGATGAGATTGTAAGATTGCTGAGGGAGATTGTTCCTACTTACACGCCAGCCCAAAATAAATCGCCAATTAATTACTGGTAGCAAACTAAATGTGACCATTAATCCTTTTTTTTGTTAAGGTTAGAGCTTGCGAGGCAAGCTCTTTTTTTAATATGTCAATGAAGCGATTAAAAGTAGTTCTTTTTCTTTTTGTTTTTATTCAAGGCATTCTCTATGTATTCCTAATCCCGCCAGGACAGTCACCGGATGAATGGCATCACTTTGGATATGGAGTAGTATTATCTAAAGGAGGGAAAACAATACCAGCAACTTATGAAAATGTTGATAAAAAAATTGTTGAATCAATGGCTGATTTTCATGCATGGAAATACCAAAATATGCCTCGTCCAGATGTTCTTCCCAATAGATATTCTGATGTTAGGATTTTTGGAGGAGTATCAGGCGACATAACATCTTTATTTCTGCGTGCTCCTCTTTATTATGTGATAAGTTCTTTCTTAATAAAAGGAACTAAAATAAACGGGTTTTTAAATCAATTTTATTTGATACGATGCTTTTCATTAATACTCTTCATTTTATCTGTTTATTTTACGTATCTATCAGCCAGAATTCTTTTCAAAGACAATCCTCTCTACTGCTTTGCTGCTGTTTCTTTTGTTGCACTTTTACCACAATTTTTGATCATTTCAACTTCAGTTAACCCAATTAATCTATCTATACTATTAGAGACAATTTTTATCTATCTTATGATTTTATCTTTGCATAAGAGGAGAATACTTCTTGTTGGGCTTTTTGGCCCTCTTATTATAGCATTGGGATTTTTTAACCACCGGGCTGCATTATTTATGATTCCACCTTTTCTGGTTTTATTATTGATATATTTTATTAATTCATTGAAAAACAAACGAGAGTTATTGAAAATTTCCATTATTTTATTGAGCGTAATATTTTTATTGTTTGGTTTATATTTAGCTGCTAGTCGTTTATTTCCTGGTCTGCTAAATGCAGTACGTGACTCAAGTATAAGAGCTCGAATAAGCGAAATGGATCATTTTATCGATTATATATCCACTGCTCACTTAAAATCTCTTTCTGTTTCTTTGTATGATTTTTTCAAGACCTTCTGGTACTACTCTGGTTGGTTGAGATTCGGTTATCTTCCGGATGTTTATTCTATTTTGACAGTCATTTGTTTAATGTCTTTCATAGGTCTTTTAAAGTATTTATATCACATTGTATCCAGAAAAAATTATAAAAAATCTGTGGATTTGCCATCATTCTTGATTCTTATCGCTGCAGGTTTACCTATTATCTTAGGCACGATTATTAGATGTATTCCCATACATTATTCTCCTCAAGGAAGATACATTTTCCCAGCTATATGTGCATTGGCTGTTCTTTTTGTGTTAGGGCTTAAAGAAATTGTTCCAAAGAAATTTGAAAATTGGGTGCCAGTGTTTGTTATTATTGGCTTTATTGTATTGAATATTTATACTATTTTTAATTCTTTGATTAGAGTTTTTTACTATTTTACAAATGCCTGAGAATTTGAGTGGCGCTTATAGTGATGAGGGGCTTATCAACGGGATGATGATCGCTTTTCGGAAGATCTATAAGCTGGAACTTTGGGATGAACTTTGGACAAAGTATCTTGAAATCCATAAGCAGTTACGGTTTTCTAGATTGAGAGTTTCCTATGCATGGACTTAATGTTTCCCGTCACTTTGGGACAAAGCCAAAATATAA
>Ga0268277_1000798_pt1 | contig 24118 bp, 22 predicted proteins | sample saktaG_5_FD_190132 | JGI IMG/M metagenome (GOLD analysis project Ga0268277, IMG submission 190132) | Saline water microbial communities from Sakinaw Lake, British Columbia, Canada - sak_2010_1_5_50m | ecosystem: Environmental > Aquatic > Non-marine Saline and Alkaline > Saline ...
CCAAAATTATAATCGTGGATAACCTGGGGAAAGCGTAGATTTATTTAGTTAAATTTCCCCCTTATAAAGGGGAATTTAGGGGCTCCCCTTATGAGGGATGGCCTGACCTGCTGGCAAGCAGAATTAAGGTGATTTATGGCTCCCAAACATGTATGTACCAGTAAAAATAATTTAAAAATACTTTTTTCTTGCCTTAAAATATAAAAAAATATACAATTAGTCTATAATCTTAATAGATAATAAGAAGATAATATGGAAAAAATTTTTGATGTAATAATAATTGGTTCTGGGCCGGCCGGCATGACCGCGGCTATTTATGCGGCCCGCCGGGAAATGAAAGCTTTAGTAATTGGCAAAGAGCTGGGCGGGCAGATGGTCTGGGCTTCTTCAATTGAAAATTATCCGGGCTTTAAAAAAATTGATAATTACGATTTGATTGTTAAAATGCAGGAGCAGGTTAAGGGATTGGGCGTGGAAATAAAAACGGACGAAGTAAAGAGAATAGAGAAGGGAAGCGATGGAATTTTTGTTTTACATGCTGGTAAAGATAATTATAAAACCAAAACCGTGATTATCGCTATGGGTCTGGCTCCCCGGCGTTTGGCGATTCCCGGCGAAGAAGAATTTAACGGCAAGGGCGTGTCTTATTGCGCTAATTGCGACGGGCCGTTTTATAAGGATAGGGTGGTGGCGGTGGTCGGCGGGGGCAATGCGGCTTTGGACGCGGCCGAAGTGATGTCCAAAATTGCCAAGAAAGTTTATTTAATCCATCGCCGCAACGAATTCAGGGGTTTTGAAGCTTTAATTGAAGATGTCAAAGAAAGAAAAAACATAGAACTTTTTTTAGAAACGGAAACAAAGGAAATAATTGGCAAGAACAAAGTGGAAAAAATAAAAATAGTAAGCAATAAAACCGGTGAAGAAAAAGAATTGGCTATTGACGGCCTATTTATTGAAGTGGGTCGAGTCGCCCATACTGATTTGGTGGCCGAACTAGCGGAACGGGATGAAAATGGCCAGATAATGGTTGATGAAAAGCAAGGAACAAAAACTCCCGGGCTTTTTGCCGCCGGGGATGTGACAAACAAAAGCGAATTTAAGCAGATTACCATTGCCATGGGCCAAGCGACAATTGCCGCCCTGTCTGCTTATCAGTATTTGCAACTGAAGGAAGGCCAGAAAAAATAATCTATGTTAGATTTGCTAGAAGAAAAAAATTTATTTTCTTTGGGCTATAAATTAATTGCCAGCCTTGACGAAGCCGGCCGGGGGCCTTTGGCCGGTCCGGTCGTGGCCGCCTGCGTGATTTTGCCGGCTGGGTTTGAAGCTGGGGATGAAAAATTAAAGTTGATTGCAGACTCTAAAAAATTAAATTCCAACCGGCGGGAGGAACTTTTTTCTGTTATTAGCGAACAATTTGGCGGAGTGGGAATCGGCATCTGCGACAATAAGACCGTTGATAAAATAAATGTTTTTCAGGCTTCTTTTTTAGCCATGAAAAAAGCTTTGGGAGATTTGAGGCAAAAACCGGATTTTGTTCTGCTTGACGGCGGGTTTAAAATTCCTAATTATTCCGGGGAGCAAAAAAATATTATAAAAGGAGATAGATTGATTTTTTCCATCGCCGCCGCTTCCATAATCGCCAAAGTAACCAGGGACAGGCTGATGAAAAAATTTCATGAGCAATATCCGCGATATGGCTTTGACCGGCATAAAGGATACGGCACTAAAATGCATCTGGAAAATTTAAAAAAATACGGGCCCTGCCCGATTCATCGTTTTAGTTTCGGACCAGTGGCTAAATTAAAATAATATGAAAATAAAATAATAAAATAACAAAATAAGAGGTAAGTTAGTTTTTCATATTATTTTCCGTCATTGACGGAGAATGAAAATTGTTGTAAAGTTAAATAAAATAAATAATTTTATTATATTATGGGCCAAAAGCCCTTTTTAAGATTTCCTCTTTTTTATGAATGTTACTGAATTAGCTAGAATTTTAAAAATTAATCCGCAGGAACTGCGCGATCTTTTGCCGCAGCTCGGTTTTCATATTGGCCAAAGAGCTATAAAAATTGATAACCGCACCGCCCAAAGAATTATTAAGGAATGGCCGAGTTTAATTAAACAGTTAAATGAGAGAAAAAAGGCGGGGGCGGAAGAAGAGGTGGAAACAGAAAATAAGATTGAGGAGAAAAAAGTAGTTTTAGTGTCTAACTTTGTCATCGTCAGGGATTTTGCCGCTTTAGCCGGCCTTCCGGTTAATAAAGTTTTAACTGAATTGATGAAAAATGGGATTTTTACTTCAATGAACGAAAGAATTGATTTTGATACCGCGGCGATTATCGGAGAAAATTTAAATTTGGAAATTAAACTTGATGAGAAGCGGGGGAAAGAAGAGGATAATAAAAAAAATAAATTAGGAGAGATCTTGGGTCGGGAGGAAAAAGGAAAATTGCAAAACCGGCCGCCGGTAATTGTGGTTATGGGCCACGTTGACCATGGCAAAACTAAATTGCTTGATGCTATCCGGACAACTGATGTAGTTGCCGGTGAAGCTGGGGGCATAACCCAGCATATTGGCGCTTATCAGGTAACCAGAAAAGATAAGGCCATTACTTTTATTGATACTCCCGGGCATGAAGCTTTTATTGCTATGCGTAGCCGCGGCGCCCGCGTAGCTGATATCGCTATTTTGGTTGTGGCGGCTGATGACGGGGTAAAGCCGCAGACGGTTGAAACTTTCCGGATTATTGAAGCGGCCCATATCCCTTTTGTCGTGGCGATAAACAAAGTTGATAAGCCGGAAGCCGATATAAACAAAACTAAGCAGGAGCTGGCCACTCAGCTTAATATCCAGCCCGAAGACTGGGGCGGAAAAATTATCTGCGCTCCGGTTTCAGCTAAGACCGGCCAGGGCGTAGAAGACCTATTAGATATGATTCTTCTGGTGGCGGAAATGGAGGCCGGCAATATGAAAGCTAACCCGGATTCGGCCGCGGCCGGAACAGTCGTGGAATCTCATGTTGACAAAGGCGCCGGTCCGGTTGCCACGATTTTAATCCAGAACGGGACTTTAAGAGTGGGAGACAGCCTTTGCTTTAATAATAATGTTTATGGCAAGGTGCGGGCTTTAAAAAATTATAAGGGTGAAAATATTATTGAAGCCGGACCTTCCACTCCGGCCAGGGTTTTGGGCTTAAAAATTTCGCCGGCGGTTGGGGATATTTTAGAAGTCGGAGAAGGAGAGAGAATAAAAAATGTTCATTCTCTTGAGTCAAAAGTCAGGCGGGGGAAAACCGATGTTGTTCAGCAAGCCGATAACGGCGATGACAAGGTCAAAAAAGTCAATCTGGTCATAAAGAGCGATGTTTTGGGCTCGGCCGAGGCTATTGAGGAGTCTCTCGCTAAGATAAGCGGCGAGAATATAAAAGTTAAAATTATAAGTAAGGGGTTGGGTAATATTACCGAAGGGGATGTAAAGAAAGCGGAAGATTCAAGGGCGCAGATTATTGGTTTTAATGTCAAGATTCCGCCCTCCGTAGAAAATTTAATCAGGGAAAAAGAAATTAAAGTTAATGTTTTTAAAATAATTTATGATTTAATTGATTATGTTAAAGAGGAGATAAAAAAATTAGTTGAACCGGAAATAAAAAGAGTTGATTTGGGCCGACTGAAAATTTTGGCGATTTTCCGGACAGACGCTTCTAGCCAGATTATTGGCGGCAAAGTCTTATCCGGCCGGATAGAGGCTGATAGTTTAGCGGAAGTGGTACGGGGAGGCGAGGTTATAGAGAAGGGCAAAGTAGTCCGTTTGCAGCTTAACAAGAAGAACATTAATTCGGCTGAAGAAAACGAGGAATGCGGATTGCAGTATGAAGGCAAGCCAATAATAAAAGAGGGCGATATCCTCCAATTTTATAAAATAGAGGGAGCGAAAGAAAAAATTTAAAGGTTACAAATTACAAATTTTATACAAATATACAAATTTTTGTAGAAACGTATTTTCGGTATTTGTAAAATTTGTAATTAATTTGTAATTTGTAAAATTATTTATATGTCCCGTCCAGAACAAGTAAATGAGCTAATAAAAAGAAATATAGCCGACCTTATTAATAGAGAGGTCTTTTTAAGAGACGGCCTGATAACGGTAAGTTTTGTTGACTGCTCGCCTAATCTTGAAAGGGCCAAAATCGGGGTTTCTATTTTACCGGCTAATCTGGCTGGCACGGCTTTAAAAATTTTAAGAGGGAGCTCAAGCCTATTTACCAAAACTTTAAAAAAGAAAACCCGTCTAAGGCATATCCCGAAATTTGACTGGGTGATTGATTCAACTGAAGAAGAGGCCAGTAAAATCGAAGAATTGTTAGGACAAATAAAAGAATCGTAGGGACGCGTGGCCATGCGTCTAAAAAAACAAAAAAGAGCCAAAAAGACAATCTATTGCCTTTTTGGCTCTTTTTTGTTATGATGAAAAATCTTTATATGAATTTAGACGCAGCTATAACCGCTAAATTTTTGGAAGCTTTCCAAAAAATAAAAGAAGCGGAAAATATACTTTTGGTGACCCACGAGCGCGCTGACGGCGACGCGGTGTCTTCGCTGTGCGCGATGATTGATTTACTCGAGGGCCTGGGCAAAAAATATACGGCTTTCTGCCCCGGGGAGCCGATAAACCAGTTTTCTTTTCTGCCCCATACGGAAAAAATTATCTTTGATAAATCATTCTTTTTTTCCCAACGCTCGGAGGGAAGAACTCTGGCGGACTTTAAAGATTTTACCCCGTTAGAAAGTCCCGCGACTTGGGGCGGGGATGAAAGAGCCTCGTCCTTTCTAGGGGGGTTTACTTTAATAATCGCCCTGGACTGTGGCAATTTAGAGCGGACAGGACTGGCCGAGGAAATAAGGGGAAAGGGTTTTAACCAGTTTTTTATTGAGTTTGACCATCATCTAAAAAACGGCAATCATTCTGATTTAGAAATAAGAAAATCCGAGGCAGTCGCCACAACCGAAATTCTCTATTATTTTTTTAAGGCTAACAAAGTAAAAACAAATAAGAATATCGCCAACTGCATTTTAACCGGAATTTTAACAGATACTGGCAATTTTTTTTATTCCTCGACTTCGCAAAAAGCGATTAATATCGCTTCGGAGATGCTTCTTTATGGGGCCAGGTTTCCCCGGATTGTCAGAAACACTTTACATAATAAAAGTTTGCCGGCCATGAAAGTCTGGGGCCTGGCTTTAACTAATTTAAAAATAAACAAAAAATATAATTTTGCTTTTTCCGTTTTAACTTTAGCCAAGGTAGAAAAATTTTTCCAAGGTGATAGTGAAGATATTTTTGATTCCATTTCTGGATTTTTAAGTAATTTATACGGAGTGAAAGGAGTTTTATTTTTGCGGGAAGAAAAGGGGGGAGGATTGAAAGGCAGCCTGCGCAGCGCGCACCCCAAAGTGGATGTTTCCCGGCTGGCTAATATTTTGGGGGGCGGGGGGCATGCCAAAGCTTCCGGGTTTGTTTTAGAAGGGAAAATAGAGAAAGAAGGCAATAATTGGAAAGTGATATAAAATAATATAAAATAAAATTATTTTAACGTAGGGGCAGCATATTGTGCTGCCCCTACGTATTTTTATATTATTTAATAACTTTCTTCTTTTCCCGCCACTGTCTAATTTTTTTATGGTCTCCGGAAAGTAAAATTTTTGGCACTTGATATTTTTTTCCTTTAACCGCAAAAATTTTTGGCCGGGTGTATTGCGGATATTCTAAAACTCCGGGGGCTGAATGTGATTCGTCTTTGGCACTAGCGGCATTGCCCAGAACGCCCGGCAAAAGCCTAGTGATTGAATCTACAATAGCCATAGCCGGGATTTCTCCGCCGGTTAAGACATAGTCGCCAATAGAAATTTCCTCGTCAACAAATTTTTTTATTCTTTCATCCACCCCTTCGTAGCGCCCGCAAAGCAAAATTATTTTATCCATTTTGGAATATTTTTTTGCCAGCTGCTGGTTCCATCTTTTCCCTTTGGCCGACAGCAAGATTATTTTGGATTTTGCCTGCCTGCCGGCGAGGCAGGGATTTTGGGATTCTAGATTCTCTATGGCCTTATAGACTGGTTCCACTTTTATAACCATTCCGGCTCCGCCGCCATAAGGGGTATCATCAACGGTCCGGTGTTTATCAACCGTCCATTGCCGCAAGTCGTGAATTTTAATATTGATGATTTTGTTTTTTTGTGCCCGCTTTAAAATTGACTCATTAAAGTATGATGCGAAAATGTCCGGGAAGATTGTGATAATATGGAAAATCATATTAATTGTTTAAAAATTTGAAATTATAAATTGTATCTGTATTTATTATAACAAAAAGCCACTAACTTAAGAAGTTGTGGCTTTTTGTTTTTTATCTAAGTTTTGTTTTAGATTTTTAGATCATCAACAGATGAAGTGTCAACGTCAGCGCTTCTAGAATCCCTTCTACCCGCTGGTCTTTGAGCTCCTTCCGGGTCATAGATTTTTAAGTTGACCCGAGCGTTGTTTTTAGCCCCGACAATCTTCAAGAGAGTTCTGACCGCTTGAGCGGTTTGTCCTTTTCGACCAATAACATAACCCATGTCAGACGGGTCAACTTTTAAGGTCAAAAGAACACCCATTTCGTCCACTGTCCTTTCCACTTTTACCTTGTCAGGGTTGGAGACAATGGTCTTTACGATACCTTCCAAGAACTCCTTGTCTTGTTCCACTTTCGCCATAGTTTTTTCTTTTTCTTCCAAATTGACTGATATTTGTTTACCATCGGTCAGATTTGAAAGAGCTCATTATTAATTATTACTTCTTGCTTTATATAAATTCAGCAAGTTCTAGGATATTGCTATTATAACACATTATAAATATTTGTCAAGGATTAGGCTTTATTCAGTTTTTGCTTCTTTTACCACCTCTTCCTTAACTTCTGGTTCTGCCGTTTTCTCTTCTTTTGGCTCTGTTTCAGCCGGTTTTTCTTCCTTAGCTTCTTTCGGCTGGCTGGCTGCAACCGGGGTTTCTTCAGCTTTTTTCTTTCCGGGCTTAGAAGCTTTAACTTTTTCCCCCTTAATTAATCCCTTTTCAATCAGGAGATTATTAACGGTTGGAGACATGCCGGCGCCTTTGCCCAGCCAATAATTTATTCTTTCCGCCTTGGCCTGCAATTCTTTGCTATGGGGATTATAAGAGCCCAAAATTTCTAAGGACTGGCCATATAAATCCCGGCTTTTTTCCGAAATTATCAGGCGGTACATTGGCTTATTTTTCTTGCCGATTCTTGATAATCTTATTGTTAGCATAGTTACTTTAGCAGTTCCATGGAGAGCTAAAATCACAGACTGCCCCTTAATGATTTATGGTTTGATATTAACTTAATATGTTATAAAAGTCAAGCGGAATATTGCTAAATTTTATATGATTTAGTATAATAGATAGTAGGTAATAATAATAGATAATATGGATAAAATATTAAAGCTGGAATACAAGGTCCAAGACAGAGTCTTGCTAAATTTTATATGATTTAGTATAATAGATAGTAGGTAATAATAATAGATAATATGGATAAAATATTAAAGCTGGAATACAAGGTCCCAGCACTAGAACAAAGCTCGGTTCGTGGCGAAGAGAGAGAGAGAGAGAGAGAGAGAGAGAGAGTAAATAACGCTCGCCAATTTTTTATTTTAAAAAACGCTGTTTAAGTTAACAGTGTTTTTTTGTTTGAAGAAAAAATTCGGCTCAATGAAAAGATTACGAATTTCCGGAAATAAGCCCGGGCGGAGAGATAATTAAAGAACAAATTTGATAATTTTATTTTTAAAATAAAAATATGTTAAATTCTATTTTTAAACTTGTTAAATTTATCTCCTCTCGTTTCCTCTTGTTTATCATCGGCATATTTCTAGCCATTGGCGCTACTTATATTTATGCTGCCTGGGATGACGCTAAAACCGGCGACTCGGGGCTATTAACAGAAACTAATTGGAATGAATTAGTGACGATGACTGAAAATAATCTTGACGTGACTGTTTCCTCCAGATTAGCCGCCGCTTCATACACGGCCGAGAGGGGGACGGATAATGCCGCCTTAGCTTCAAACTATACCGCCACTAGAGCAGGCTATCTTGATACGCTTAAGACTGGCCCGAGAGGCCCTGTAGTAGCTATGAGCGCCGAAAGAGTAGGCACCCTCGCTCACGGCCCTGCTGCTAAATATTGTTATGATTTATCCGCGACAGCGGAAGTAGCCATGGATGGAGATACTACAACCACCTACACTGACTGGCGTTTGCCTACTGTTGGAGAAGCGGCTGTGTTTGAGGGTACAATAACTGATACTTCTTATGTGTGGACTGCCACCGTTTATGAGGCTACCACCAGCAACTGGATCTCTCTCAAGCTTTCACATGGCCGTTGGGACACCAACGCCTCCTACTACGGCAGCAGCTATTATGTGCGGTGCGTCCGTTAGACAACACTCCTAATTTTTGATTTTTGAAACTTGATTTTTGATTTTTGCCAAATTTCTTCAAATTTTCAAACCGTAAGGCGTAAAAAATTTGGTTAGAAATTTGAGCACCCCATTAGATGAAAATTATGCATTATGTGTATGTCTTTCAGCTCAGTCGTAGTCTCCCGCCAGGGGACTACGACTGTTTTAATTTAAAACTAACTAGGTCGTAGTCCTCTGCGAGAGACTACGACCTTGCTACCTCCGAGAAACTACGACCTTGCCATAATTTTCTATCTAATGGGGTGAACCTTGTAATTTTGAACAAAACTCTGTATGCCAGATTACAAACATCCAAAAATTTTTGCTGATTTTCTAATTCTCTATAAAAAGTATTACAACAGCCACAAAAACCTGCCTAAAATTTTTCGGGTTACCATTGGCACTGAAATTATGCGGGAAATATCAGAAAGCATGAAACTTATTACCTTAGCGAATCTTAAGAAGAATAATGTAGAAGATTATAAAGAAGGATTGTGTCATATCAAAAATATGCGAGGGAAAATTGAAATTATCAAAGCATATTTTCTTATAGCCTGGGAGATGAAATTTATTTCTCATAGTTTTTACGCAGATGTTCTTGAGAGGGTAGAAGAAATCAGCAAACAGGCCGCTGCTTGGGGAATATGGTTTGAAAAACAAAAATAGCAGAAATCTCTATGAAAGACATTAAAGAACAAATTTTGCAAGCTATAAAAAAGACGCATAATACGACGCAAAAGAGGTCTCATTTTATTGAGATTCCTGAAATACTAAATGAACTTTCTTCTGAACTTTCCCAGGGAAATTATAAACCATCCCGTTTTTCTTGCTTTATGGTCAAGGACCCAAAAATAAGGGAAATATTCGCCCCTGATTATAAAGACCGTATCGTGCATCATATTTTCGTTGACGCGTTTGAACCATATTTTGATAAAAAATTTATATTTGACTCTTACGCTTCAAGGCGCAACAAAGGAATACACCAAGCCATAAAAAGATTACAGCAATTTCTCAAAAAGGAAAAAACAACATTTTATCTGCAATTGGATATTCAAAATTTTTTTCCGTCCATAGATAAAAAGATTCTTTTTGAAATATTTCTCAAACACATAAAAGCGATTGATGAATTACCGAATACAGAAAAAGATTTCTTCATACATATTGCTGAAAAGACAATTTTTCACGATCCCACCAATCCGCCGCCCGTTTTTACAGGAAATAGGCATCTCCTTAGATATGTTCCAAAACATAAATCGCTTTTTTACGCGCCGCCAAATAGAGGGCTTCCTATTGGCAGTTTTACCAGTCAATTCTTCGCTAATTTATATCTCAATGAATTGGATCAGTTTATTAAACATCAGCTAAGAGCGAAATACTATATCCGCTATGTTGATGATTTTGTTTTATTAGCGGAAAATCCTCAAATACTTTTGGACTGGAAATTAAAGATAAAAGATTTTTTGCAGGGCCAACTCAATCTTACGCTTCATCCTCAAAAAATTGTTTTACAACAAAGCGCAAAAGGCATAAATTTCTTGGGATATATTGTTCGCAAAGATTATCTCTTAGTAAGGAAAAGAGCGGTGAAAGCCTTTAAGAGGCGGTTGTATTTCTTTAATCATCTTATTAATCCGGCGCGTTTTCCAATTAGCGACTCGCCGCAAACACTCACTATTGCTAAAAAATATAGAACCGGAGAAATTATCCCTCCAATTGAAATGACCCTTCAGATGCTTAATAAAATGCTGGCGACAATAAATTCATACTACGGGATATTTCGGTTTGCCAACAGTTATAAATTGAGAAAATCATTGTACGAACATTTTCATCTCCTTAAAAGATATTTTGAACCAGAGGATGTTTCATTCCAAGTTATTAAAATACGGCGACCTTATCTGAACTTCGTTTGCGCGAGTAGGTCACCCAGCACTTTTATATAAAATACAAGAGAGAACGGTTTAAACCCCTCTCTCTTGTTGCCGTATTGGCGGAAGCAGTGTTTCTCTAACGGACGCACCGCACATAATTGTTGTTGTTGTAGGCGTTGTTGTTCCAATTGCCATCTGAAAGTTTGAGTTTGATCCAGTTGTTGTTGGTAGCCTCATAAACGGTGCGGAACCGTTCCTCCACTGAAAAAGTTTTTTCCAGAATAGCTCCGAGAAAAACTATAGCCATGCTTGAACTATCAAGCGGGAAGAACCACAAACACTCCTTTGCCGTTTACTGGCAGAACGTATCCACCAGTACCCTTAGGCATTATTTAGTATAAGGAATATTAAGGAAATAGTAAATTCTTGATGATTGTTGCGAGGCAATTCTTATGATATAATTTTTTATAGACCACAGCCTGGAGCCAACGGAGGAAAGGGATTTTAACCCCCCTGATAATTAAGCAGCAGTCCTCTAAGGAGAGACTGCTGCCGCCGTGATTACCCCCTCTTACTCCCCCTTGGTAAGGGGGAGAGCTAAAATTCTCCCCTTTACAAGGGGAGGTGGAGGTGGCGAGCGAAGCGAGACGGTGGGTCGGGGTGGGGGTTGGGGGAGGTAATTTCCCCCTACACCTTTCCAAAATTCAGTACCCTACAAATTTACAAATCCTTTACAAATATACAAATACTGTAATACATACTTATTTTATATTAGTAAATTTGCAGTTAATTCGTTGATTTGTAAGTTTTCCAAAATCCGTTGCTTATTTCTCTTTTAGCCCCTTCCAATTAAAGCCGGACCCCTTCCTAAATCCGTTGCCTGCTCTGGAAACAAAATCCGTTGCTTTTTATACTGAATTTATAGGCAAATTGGCAAAAAATAAAACCCGCCGAATAGGCGGGTTTTTTATTTTATTTTTTATATTATTTTTAAACATTTTAGCCTTGACATTCAGGCGAAAAGAGAGGTATTATGTTTGATAGACAAATACTATTGTTTATTAAACAAAAATAAGAATTAAACGCGCATTCTACCAGCCTCGCCAGCTCGTCTAGGCGGGCAAATTGTGCTCATCCGAATTAAATTATGAAAAATTTATTTAAATCAAAAACTTCTTATGAAATCCTTGATTTATTAACGCAAAACCAAGGGAAAAGTTTTTATTTATCAGAAATTTCTTCAAGGTTGGGCAAAGATCCGGCTAATATTATTCGGGAGCTCGCAAAACTAGCCAAAGAAGAGGTAGTAAGGGTAAGCAGCCGGGGTAATAAAAAATATTATAGCCTAAATACTAATTTTAGTTCCGCTAAAGAGCTGATTAATTTATTTAATAAAAATCGGGTTAGCGATTTTAAGAGTAAATTTAAAACGCAATGGTTGCTGGCTGAAGAATTAAAAAATACTGACCCGTTTTTTTATCAGATATTTGCCAATTGTTTCGTGGATGAATTTGTTTCCCCGGGCGGGCGGGCGTATAAAAAGGTGGTTTCAATCCATAAAAAATATAACCTTTGGTTTTATTATGATAAAGAAGACGCTTGTGAAGTGGGGGATAATTTAGTTGATAAATTTGAAAGCGATCCGGATTTTATGGATAAAGTCAATAAAGAAATCATCAATCATTCCGATAAGCTCCGGCTGTATGCCTCTCAATTGCCCGAAGATGATCTGGAAGAATTATCTAATAAAGAGCTTTGGAATTTATACAAACGGCATGAAGATATCCATACCGAGTATTATCAATGGGGCTGGATTCCGGTCGCGGCTGATATGTTCTGCAGTAATTTAACCAGCCGGGGAGAAAAAATTTTAAAAGGCTTAAGCGTGCCAGAAAAAGATATTGGCCAAGACTTAGTAGTTCTTGCCCAGCCGACAGAATTGTCTTTACTTAAAATTGAAGAAAATGAGCTTATAAAAATAGGCATCAAAATCCAGGCAGACAGAAAGCAACTTAATTTATTCAGAGAACTTTTTAAAAAATTTAAAGAAGAGGATGTGAAAAAATTTGATTTGTATGCCCACAGCCCTGAATACGAAGAAAAGTTTGAAAAAAAAGTCAGGCAGTTAAAAGGCAAAATTAGGAAGGATATATTAGATGATTTAGAAAATCATTATACTAAATATTTTTATACTAAGTTTCTTTTTACCGAAGAGCAAGGCGTTTATAGTTTTGAACATTACTTAAAAGCTTTAGTAAGATTAGTCAGTAATGACAATAATTTGGCCAAAACATTTTTAGAAAGCGAAGCTAAGCGGAAGAAGGATTTAGCCGAGCGGGATTTATTAATCAAAAAATTAAACATAGCAGGAAAGCTTCTGAAGTTTTTTAATTCCTGGGGGGAGTTTATGGTAACAAAAATTTATCGTCGGTATGCTCAGCTTTTTGCCCTTTATCGGATGGTGCCGGTACTAGCTGAAATCGGAAAACGCTTGGGTCTAAACTTAAAAGAGGTAAAATTTATGACTAGTGAGGAAATTTATAAAGGTTTATTTAACGGCGTTTTAAACAAGGGAGAGATAAAAGGGAGAGTTAAATTTTGCGTTTATTATACGGCTAAGGATGAGCATCTTTTTTATAGTGGCGAGGAGGCCAAAAAAATAGTAAAATATATAGAGAAGGATGAGGTGGAAGAGGTTAAAGAAATAAAGGGCCAATGCGGGGCCAGGGGGTATGCTAAAGGTAAGGTTAAAGTTATTAATGTAATTCGTGATATGGAAAAAATGAATCCGGGCGATATTTTAGTCTCTATTTCCACCCAGCCGGATTTACTGCCAGCCATGAAAAAAGCCGCGGCTTTTGTCACAGACCAGGGCGGAGTAACCTCGCACGCGGCGATTGTCGCCCGGGAAATAAATACCCCCTGCGTAATTGGCACGAAGATTGCCACTAAAGTGCTGCGCGATGGGCAATTAGTTGAAGTGGATGCAGACAAGGGTTTAGTAAAAATTTTAAAATAATACCTCACCCCGTCGCTCCGCCAGCTGGCGAAGCTCCTCCCCTCTCCTAATTAGGAGAGGGGGTGGGGGTGAGGTATAGGTGCTGGGGTTGACGCGGATAAGGGAGTTGTAAAGATACTAAAAAAGGGTTAATTTTTTAATATGGCCAAAAAGAAAAATAAAAAAACAGAAAAAGACACTTGGTTTGTTATTGAAAGAATTCCGGATGCTAGTTATATTATGACCTATACTATTTTTGTTGATTATGGCAAGCGCCTAAAGCGGCAAGGCTTAGGCGATTGTTTAAAACAGGTTTTTTGGATTGTTAATGACGGAGTTTTTGATCTTTGCTATATTCGTTCGGAGTTTGATAGGATGGTTAAGAGAATTTTTACTAAAGCCACTAGCGATTTAATTTGGCTAGCTAAAATAAATAAAGAAGTGGAAATTTTTTCTAAAGAGTATCTTGTTATGGCTAAATCTTTATTAAAATTTAACCTGTCTAAATTATCTAATAAGCAGTTAATTAAGAGATTTAATTTTTTATTTGATAAGCAAATTAAAAGCCATAGCTGGGGCCAGGCCACGACCTGGTTGATTGACGCTGACTACCAATTATTTTCCAATTATCTTTTTAATTATTTAAAGGATAAAATCAGGCAAGATAAATTAAAACTGGAGCCATCTGGTGTTTTCCCCTTTATTACCACCCCGCTACGCCCAAGTTTTATGGAAATTGAAAATCAGGAAAGTTTAAAGATAGCTTATAAAATTTCCAGAGATAAAGTCGCTTCTTTAATTTTTAAGAAAAATGATAATGTTTCTAAAATAGAGGTGGAACTTAAAAAGCAAAAATCGGCTTTATTTAAAAAACTAAAAAAGCACCAAGAAAAATGGTTTTGGCTTCATTATAATTATCGGGGTCCGGTTTTAGAATTAGATTATTTTTTACAAATTTGGCGGGGTCTAATCCGGGAAGGAAAAATTAAGCAGTATTTAAAAAAATCTGAAAATCGGTATAGCCGGCTAAAGAAGGAGCAGAGTAATTTGTTAAAAAAGCTTAAATTTGACGCAAAACATAAGGAGCTTTTTAAACAGGCCAGTTATATCGTTTGGTTAAAAGCTTATCGCAAGGATTGCATGTATTTTGGCGCTTATGTGTCCAATCAGTTTGTCAGAGAAGTCGCCCGCCGTTTATTTATTAGCTATAAGCAAGCGGAGTTTATGACCAGGGAAGAATTTAGAGAGGCTTTGCTGAAAAATAAATTTAATGCCAAAGAATTTACGGAACGGTTTAAATTTTCTGTTATGCACGGCACCTGGAATAAAGTTGATGTTTATTCCGGGCAGAAAGCCAGGAAGTATTTAGCCAAGATGGTTTGGGAAAAGCGAAAGATAAAAAAAGTTAATGAATTAATTGGGCAGACCGCTTCTCCCGGTAAAGCCCGGGGCGTGGTAAAAATTATAGAAGTCGTAAAGGACATGCCTAAGATGAAACCGGGCGATATTATGCTTTCCGAAACCACTTATCCGGCCTTAGTGCCGGCTATGAAAAAAGCTGCGGCCATAGTTACTAATGTCGGCGGCTTGACCTGCCACGCGGCGATTGTAGCCCGAGAATTAAAAATTCCCTGCGTAGTTGGTACGAAAATCGCTACCAAAATTTTAAAGGACGGAGACAAGGTAGAGGTAGATGCGGACAAGGGAATTGTTAAAATAATCAAGCGAAAAACAATATGATTAAACTTATTATTTTTGATTGTTACGGCCTGGTTTTAAATGAAGGGTATCCTAACACGGCCAAAGCTTTAGCAAAAAAATTCGGTGGCCGTTGGCAGGATTATCATAAGGTTTTTTACCATAAGTATATGAATCTGGCCGCGACCAGGAAGATTACGCAAAAACAGGCCTGGCTTCTTCCGATTGATTATTTTAGTTTGCCGATTTCTATGCAGGAAATTAAAAAATTGCATTACGGTTTGATGAAACTCAATAAACGAACGGTTAAATTAAAGCGGGACCTTGATAGGAGAGGATATAAGACCCTGCTTCTTTCAAAAAATACCCGCAGCCAGATGGCTGATGTAACAAAAAAATTCGGCTTAAAGAAAATATTTAAAAATATTATTAATACCTGGGAGCTTAATCTTCCTAAAGCCAGCAAAAAGACCTTAAGATTAATTTTAAAAAGATTTAAAGTTAAATCGGGAGAAGTTATTTATATTGACGACCAGGAAAGTAATTTAGTTGACGCCAGAGAAATGGGCATAAAAACTATTTTTATCAAAAATTTTAAAGATATGAAAAAAGAATTGGAAAAAGAGTTAAAAATTCGTTCTTCTAAGATGCTATCAGGCGTTTTAGCCGCGCCCGGCAAAGCCAAAGGCAAGATTAGAATTATAAAAACTACCAAAGATAAAAATAAAGTAACTAAAGGAGATGTTGTAGTTTTGCTTGATTCAGATATGAAGTTATTGCCAACTTTGCGCAGTAAGATTGCCGGCTTTATTATTGCCAGAGGCAGTTTAACCTGCCACGTGGCGACTTTAGCGCGGGAAACAAAAAAACCCTGTTTAGTACAAGTTAGGGATGCTATGAAAATTTTAAAAAATGGCGATAGAGTGGAGATAGACGCGGGTAGAGGAACAATAAAAATTTTGTAATATGAAAAAAAACGATTGGTTTATAGCTTCGCAGCGTTCGCAATTAAGCCCATTTCCCAATTATCTTTCCGAAGAAAGTATTACCGAAGAAATGAAGCAGCTATTTGGTTTTTGTTATAAGAAAGTTTTGTTTATTTTCCAGGGTAATGATTTTTGGGGCGGTTTCTTAAAAAGGGATTACCAAAGAGTAGCTGATGGTTTATTTGAAAAAATAAAAAAAAATTCCGATCTTTTTAAAATTTTAGCCAGCCGCGAGAAAAAATTAGGCAAAATTTTTTTAAAGCATATAAAGCAATGGGCGAAGCTTGATTTAAAAAAGGTTAGTGACAAAAGACTGGTAGAATTTAGCCGACAGTACGCGAGAGAATATAAAAGAATTTATGCTAATTATTTTATTATTCTTTCAGTAGAGCGGGTTTTGACTAAGCACCTCCGTGATTATCTTCTAAAGAAGTTCAAAAACGAGAAAATAGCTTTTGATTATTTTAATAAGCTGACGATGGAACCGGCGGCTATGGTTAACAAGCAGGAAGAAATTGCCGTCCTAAAACTAGCTGTTAGACTTAAGAAAAATAAGAAGTGGATTAGAATTTTGAAATCGAAAAAAGCCGAGGAGTTGATAAAGAAAGATAAAAAACTTCATCGCTTAATAAAAAATCATGAAAAGAAATGGTTTTGGCTGACTCGGGATTATGAAGGTGAAATTTTAACTTTTTTCGATTTTGTTAGGCGGTTAAGAGAGCATCTTAAATTAAATCCGGCTGAAAGATTAGCAGGCACTAATGAAGAGTTAGCTGTTTTTGAGCGAGAAGTGAAAAAAATTAGAATTAATAAAGAATATCAGAAGCTTTTTGGGGCGATGCGGGCTGGTATATATCTAAAAGAATTAAGAAAGAGTATTGTTTCGCAATCGCTCTATTATTACGACCCGATTTTATCTGAAATTGCCCACCGCGGTAAAATTAGTTTAAAACAAACCAGGTTTTTATTGACTAAAGAAATTGCTAAAATGCTGCTAAAGAATAAAAATTTTATCCCCACTTTAAATGAACGCATGAAATTATCTTTGTATGTCACTTCAGCTGGCATTACTAAGGTAATAATCGGCAAACCAGCAGAGAAAGTATTTAGAGAATTGTGCAAGGTCCCCAAGAATATAAAAGAGATAAAGGGCTTACCGGTTTCTCCGGGCAAGGCCAGCGGCAGGGTAAAGATAGTTTTAAATCCAGCTGAATGCCGAAAAGTAAAACAGGGCGATATTATTGTTACGGGTCAGGCTACGCCAGCTTTTTCCAGAGCTGTAGCCATCGCTGCCGGGTTAGTAGCAGACGGCGGAACCGGAATTACTTCCCATCCGGCGACTTTAGCCAGGGAAGCTAAAATTCCTTGTGTCACAAGCGCAAAAATTGCCACAAAAATTTTGAAAGACGGGGACAGAGTGGAAGTTGATGGGGACAGGGGAATTGTTAGAATATTGGGGTAAGGGATTTATTTTAACCCTTTTCCTAACTACACCTCACCCCACTCGCTCCGCTCGTTTCCCCTCTCCTAGTCAGGAGAGGGGCCTGGGGAGGATAATATATATGTCGGATAATTCTAAATTATTATATATAGCTAGAATATTGAGAAAGAAAATGACTAAGGCTGAGAAAATGCTTTGGGAAGAATTAAGGGATGAAAAATTAGGGTATAAATTTAGACGACAGCAACCAATGGTTTTAGGAGTTTATAATTTTATTGTTGATTTTTACTGCCCGGAAAAGAAGCTAATTATAGAAGCTGACGGTGGAATACATAATAAAGAAGAAATAAAGGAAATAGATAAATTTAGAGAAGATATTTTAAAATCCGCGGGTTATAAAATTATCAGATTTAAAAATAATGAAGTTGAAAATAATATAGAAGACGTTTTAGAACAGATAAAACAAGCATTAGCTAATTCCCCCTCTCCTGACTAGGAGAGGGGTTAGGGGTGAGGTATAGTCAGGCCAGGGGTGAGGTGGAAATAAAAAAGGACCGAATCTTCTAAAGCAGATGTTTTTTGCTTAAGAAGATTGGTCCTCATGGTATAGAGTTGGGAGGAACTACGCCAGAATGCCGAGATCCGTGATGCCCACGAGAGCATCCTCATCGTTGAAGCTGAGCTGGACGACACTCGCCGGCTTGAGAAGGAGCTTGTTGGCGGCATTCTCGCAGTCTGTTCCTTTCGCCAGGGCGCGGATCGTTATCTCGATCCGACTTCCGCCATGGCTGGCGAACGCGGCTGTCATTCCGGGAGACATGTCATTGACGAGGAGTTGGATGCATCCGGCGCCTTCCTCGCCCCTGTTTGTTTGTTTTTCCCGGATAGGGTCGTACTCAAGCATGAAGGTTTCGACATCCATGCTGGCTTCGGCGGCAGCGGCTTTGAGCGCATCAAGCTCGTCGGGCGCGAAGGGGAATTCCCCGAGCTTGGAATCGCCGATGGCGGGATCGGTCATGACCGGAAGCATGTTGCCCATGCCGAGCATGACGTTCAGTATCGTGGACAGTGCACGGGGCTGTGGAGATGAAAAGGCCCGGTCGAAGACGATGCCTCTTTTTTTGAGTTCATCCCCGATATTGACGCACAGTAGCTCATCAGCGTCCGAGAGAACGTTTTTTGTGTGGGGTGCATGTCGGAAAGCGAATACGGTTTTCATGACAACTCCTTCTGAAAAATGGTGTTTGGTGTGAAGATGAAGTGGATGGAAAATATTGCTACTATGAAAATAAAGGTTAAATTCTAATGAACATACTAATATTTAATCATATCATACTTTTAACATTATGTCAAGTAAAAATCAACAATTTATTAAATATTTCTCTAAGATTAGCAAAAAAGACGTGGGAATTGCTGGAGGAAAGGGGGCTTCTTTAGGAGAAATGACCCGCCTCTTCCTGCCTCGTCGGCAGGCGGGCGGCGGGCAGGCCAAATCAAACCCGGTTCCGCCTGGGTTTGTTATTTTAGCTCCGGCCTTTGATTATTTTATGGTTAACACGCCAAAATCTCCGGCCTCTGAAACCGGCCTGGATATTGAAGCCCAGATTTTTAAAGTTAATTATGACGACACCAATTCCATTGACCAGGCCTCAAACGTTATCCGCGATATTATGCAGGATACAATGATTCCGGGAAAATTAGCTAAGGAAATTACGGCTGGATTTAAAAAGCTTAAGGCCAAGTACGTGGCGGTCCGTTCTTCAGCCACAGCCGAAGATTCATTAGTTGCTTCCTGGGCCGGGGAGTTAGAAACTTATCTTAATACGGAAGAGAAAAGTTTGCTTACCAATGTAAAAAAATGCTGGTCATCTCTTTTTACGCCGCGGGCTATTTTTTACCGCTATGAGAAGAAATTAGTTGACCAGCAGGTATTAGTGGCCGTGGTTGTGCAGAAAATGGTTCAGTCAGAAATTTCCGGAATCTGCTTTACCGTCCATCCGATTACGAAAGACAGAAATCAAATGGTGATTGAAGCCGGATACGGCCTGGGCGAAGCCATAGTCTCCGGCCAGATTACCCCGGATACTTATATTATTGATAAGCGGGACTTTAGTTTATCTGATATTAACGTGGCTGAGCAGAAAAAAATGTTTGTGCAAAACGCGCGGGGCGGAAATGTCTGGAAGAAAGTGCCAAAAGTAGATCAGGAGAAGCAGACTCTCTCGGGGAAAGAAATTATTGAACTGGCTAAGCTTTGCGTGAAAATTGAAAAACATTACCAGAAGCCGCAGGACATAGAGTGGGCCTTAGCCAAAGGGAAATTTTATATTACCCAATCCCGGCCGATTACTACATTATAATAATAAAATAATACAAGAATATGAAAATAAATCCCATTTCTGGGATTTATTTTATTATTTTATTTTTATGTTATTTTATTATTTTAAAACCTTCGCCTGCCCCCGCCTCCGCGTCCGGAAAATCTGTCTTGTCCGCCACCTCCGAACCTTGGCCGGCCATTGTTGCCCGCGAATCCTCCGCCCTCGGATTTGCCCTTGCTGTCTTTCCAAAGATGCTCATTCTCCGGCAGGCCTTTCATAGTCAGGTTGACCCGGCCTTGGTCGTCTATTTCTTTAATTTTAACCGTAACCGTATCCCCGACTTTTAAGAAGTCGTCTGGCTTGCCAATGCGGTAGGGCGCTAGTTCGCTCACATGCGCCATGCCGTCATGACCGGGAGTAAGTTCTATAAAAGCGCCGAAGTCAAGCATCCGGACAACTTTGCCGGTAAAGATTTCCCCGGCTTCAAATTCCCTAACTATGTCTTTTACCTGTTTAGCCGCTTCCTGGCATTTTTCCGGGTTAATGCCGCAAATCATTACCAGGCCGTCGTCTTCAATATCAATCGTGACTTCTGTCTCCGCAATTATTTTATTAATTATTTTTCCGCCCGGGCCGATAACTGAACCGATTTTTTCCGGGTCAATGCGGAAGCTAATAATGCGGGGAGCGTATTTAGACAATTCCGGTCGTGGTTCCTTAATCTCTTTTTCCATAACCGTTAAAATTTTGTCTAAAGCCGTCCGTCCCTGCTTTAAGGTTTTTTTAATTATTTCTTCGGTCAGTCCGTCGGTTTTAGTGTCTAATTGAATAGTAGTTAAACCGTCGCGAGTCCCGGCAACTTTAAAATCCATACCGCCTTTGCCGTCTTCCAAATCCTGAATATCAGTTAAAATTTCCCATTTGCTCATATCAGCGTTAGAAACCAGGCCCATGGCGATTCCAGCTACGGCTTTTTTAATTGGTATGCCGGCATCCATCAAAGCCAAACTGGAGGCGCAAGTTGAGCCCATAGAAGAAGAACCGTTTGAACCAAGAGTTTCGCTAACCACTCTTATAGTATAGGGAAAATCTTCTTTGGCTGGAATAAGAGGTGCTAATGCTTTTTCCGCTAAAGCTCCATGTCCGATTTCTCGGCGACCCGCTCCTCTTAGCGGACGAACTTCGCCGACACTATAGGGCGGAAAATTATAGTGATGCATGAATCTTTTTTTGCTGTTGCCTTCAAGACCTTCTAAAGACTGCTCCAGCCCGGGCGCGCCCAAAGTAACAATGGACATAATCTGGGTTTCTCCCCGGGAAAAGAGTCCGGAACCGTGATTGCGGGGTAGAATCCCAGCCTCGGCTATTAAGGGTCTTATTTCATCAAGCTTCCGCCCATCTACTCTCTTTTTTTCAGAAAGAATCGCTTCTGTCACTTCAGCTTCAACTGCCGGGGAAACTAGTTTTTTAATTATTTCTTGCCGACGGTCGAGCCCGACATTAATTGAGAAGAGATACTGGTCAAGTTTTTCTTCAATAATTTTTACGGCCGCTTTCCTTTCCCCTTTAGTATAATAAGTTTTATCAAAGAGAATCGGGGCGATGTTTTCTTTAAGCCAGTTTTTTGTCTCCGCGAATAATTTTTCTTTTTCTTTTTCGGCTTCAATTTCTTCCTGGTTTTTTAATTTATCTTTCGCTGTCTTTTCCTCTGGTTTAACTCCGTCGACTAATTTTTTTATAAGTTTTATCGCTTCCTGAAGATTCTTTTGGCCAGCTATTATGGCTTTTTCTATTTCTTCCTCTTTTACCTCATTGGCTCCGGCTTCAAGCATTATTACTTTTTTTTCTGTTCCAGCCACAATTAAATCAAGGTCGGCTTTCCCTCTTTCTTCATAGGTCGGGTTAAAAATAAATTTGCCCTCAAGACGGCCGATTCTGATACCGGCAATCGGTCCGTTCCAGGCCACGCCGGCAATAGATAAGGCCGTGGAGGCGGCAATTAAAGAGATAATATCATAATCGTTTTCCTGGTCAACAGATAAAACGGTAATAATAACCTGGACATCTTTTCGGGACTCATCATTAAAAAGAGGCCGGATGGCCCGATCTATCATCCGACCGGTTAAAACCGCCTCGTCCGACGGCCGGCCTTCTCTTTTTATCCAGCGCGAACCCTTAATAATGCCGGCGGCATAAAGCCGCTCTTCAAAATCAACCATCAAAGGAAAATAATCAATCCCCTCTCTTTCTCCCGTGGCTTCCACAACCGTAGCCATAACTACCGTTTCTCCGTACTGGACGGTAACGGCGGCGTCAGCTTGTTTAGCTAACTTGCCGGTTTTAATAGTGAGAGTGCGGTCAAGCCACTTAGTGGAAAAAACTTGTTCTTCTTGTTTCATTTTTTTAGTCCTGACCGCTAAATTACAGAACCATGAGAAGACCTCACAGCGCTATCTATCTAACGGCCAAGGATATAATTTATTTAGTGTTTAATTTTACCTTTGTTATTTCCCACAAATCTACAAATCTTTTTACAAATATACAAATTTTCTCTAGCCATCTTTAAATTATATTTGTAGATTTGTAGCAGATTTGTAATTTGTAGGAGCCATTATTTTAAAAATCTTTTATTATCGCTCAAATTTATAAAATCATCGGATTCTTCTATTAATTTTGAAGAAGCGGTTTGTCGGAAAGCCATTACTTCTACCAGACAACCCTTGGTGTTTTGCAGATAGCTAACTAGGGGTAAATAATCGCCATCTCCCGTAACTAAAACTATCACGTCAAGCTTATCTCCTAATTTTATGGCGTCAACCGCTATACCCACATCCCAGTCAGCTTTTTTTATGCCGCCGGCAAAAATTTGCAGATCTTTCATCCTAACTTCAAAGCCCTGTTGGCTTAAAGCTTCAAAAAAATGCACTTCTTCCTCGCTTTCTGTTTTTATAACATAAGTTGTGGCTCGGATTAGCTTCCGGCCAGCTACTGCTTCTTTCAGTATTTCTTTAAAATTAACCTTTTTGCCGTAAAGATTCTTGGCTGAATGGTACATATTAGATACATCCACAAAAACCCCTACCCGTTGTTCCTCATGTTTTATCATAAATTGTTTTTTCTAAATAATTACTTTTTTTTCTCTTCTTCAGTTTCAACCGTTTTTTCTTTTTCAACTTTTATTTCATCTTTTTTATTTAACTCTTCTTCTATCCGTATCCTTTCATCTTCCTCTTCCTGCATTCTTTTGGCAATTTTTAATTTAAGCCGGGTTGTTAAATCCTTAAAAGATTTTTCATCTTCTTTTTGCAGGTATTTTAATAATCTCCGCCTTTCTCCGACTTTCTTTAAAAGCCCCCGCCGGGAAGAATGGTCGTGTTTGTGTTTTTTTAAATGTTCGGTCAATTGCTTAATTTCTTCAGTTAAAATCGCAATCTGGACCTGCGGTGAACCCGTGTCATTATCATGGGTTCTGAATTTAGCGATGATTCTCTGCTTGTCTTTTCTGGTAAGCATAGTTTTTGCCTTATCCGAGAAAGGGGGCGTAGTTATAAAGTTAAAAGTTCATAAAGTTTATAAAGTCTCTGTTTTTAATTTAAGCATCTTTTACTTTTAACTTTAAGAACTTTATAACTTTATAACTTTAGACTGTTTTCCCATATCCAAGAAAAGGTCATTAGATATTAAGTTATTAGAATATTATAAAATTAACATAATATCAAAAGAAGGTCAAGGGGAAGTTGTTTCCTGTTTGACATTTTTAAAATAATGGTTTAAAGTAAAGAAAAATTGTTCATTTTTTCTCTTAAACAAGGGGGGGGTAGCATGTCAGGAGCTGGAGCACAGATTATAGTAATTACGCACAATGGTAAGATGCCAAAAGACGGTGGCCGCCGTTTCGGCTATGTGTGCAATGACAATTTTTATCCCGTTGGTTCAACCACGCCGATTCCGCTTTCCTTTTTCCGGAAAAAGGAACCAGCGAAACCAAAAGCGCCGGAGAAACCAAGAATAAGCTATTATGAATTTTGCGACCTGTCTTATGCCAGAGATTACGACGGCCAATGCTGGTATTGTGGACATTCTTCGAATCCCACAATCACCGTTGATATTGATGGCATGGGAGAGAGGAGATTAGTAAAGTGCCGGTGCGGACGACTCATGTTGCCGTATTAATAAAAGATAGTTTTAAAAATCCTGCTGAATTTTTGGCAGGATTTTTTATATTGACTATTACCTTGTTTTTTGTTATTGTTTAGCTAAGGATTTTTAATAGTTGGAAAAACTATTTTT
>Ga0268277_1000801_pt1 | contig 24067 bp, 14 predicted proteins | sample saktaG_5_FD_190132 | JGI IMG/M metagenome (GOLD analysis project Ga0268277, IMG submission 190132) | Saline water microbial communities from Sakinaw Lake, British Columbia, Canada - sak_2010_1_5_50m | ecosystem: Environmental > Aquatic > Non-marine Saline and Alkaline > Saline ...
GTCCGCGACTCCGTTGTCCGTTTCGGCGCGGTATACAGGACCTTCAACGGCAGCGTCGCGGCCGTATCCCACGAACACCGGCCGGCCTCGTTCCCCCGGGCGTCAACCAGCAATCCGTTGTACGTCTCGATGCCGATCTTCGCGCGATCCTTGGCCGTGGATTCCAGACGCAGATCCGCCGTGAGCCAGGCGACATCCGGACCGTCGGCGCAGACGCTCCTGAGCACGACCGGATCCTTGGACGGGATGACCCACTTCACGGCCATCGCCTTCCTTGCGTCCAAGCGCCACCGGCAAGCCGCGCCGTCGCACGCAGGCTTGTCCGGGAGTTCCTGCCACTTCCAGTCATCGCCCTGCACGTGCAGGCGGATCCCCTCGGCCTGGACCGGGCTCCCTGGCGCCAGCGCAAGACTCACGCCCGTGAGTTGCTGGCCCTCTGTCCATTGCAGCCCGAAGCGCGCCATCCCGTCAGCGGCAGCCGCAACCGTATAAGACCCGTCCGCCCCGGGCGGCAACGCTTGCCCCGCCTCCTGCCCGGCGAGGACGACGAACGCCTGCGCCGTGGGTGCAAGGTTCACCGTGCGGAGAGTCGCCGCCTGGGCCATCATGAATTCCAGCGCGGCGACGGTGTCATCATAGCTCGTCTCGTGGCCGCCCTCCTGGCGGGCGATGACCAGGACGCGGCGGTTGCCCTTCTTCCGGATTGCTTCGGCGAACTTCAGGGTGGACGGAGGCGGCACGATCTCATCCTTCTCGCCCACGGCGATGGCCACCGGCATGGTGAACCTCTCCGGGAAGCGCAGCGGACTGCGCTTGCGGTACTCCTCCGCGGCCTTCTCCGGACCCCCGCCATAGGAGGTTTGGATGGCGTCGAAGATGCCCGCGAAGGCCTGACGGTAGGTCGTCATGTCGGCGATGCCGTTCTGGCTGCAGACGCCGGCGACGAGATCCGGGTGCAGCGCCGTGAAGATCAGGACCGACGTGCCGCCCATCGACGCACCGCTCAGAAAGACCCGGCCGATCTTGTGTTTCTGGCGGAGCAGTCCGATCATCTGAACCATGTCCGCCTCCGCGGCCGGCCCCATCCACGAGTTTCCACGGTATTCCGGCGAAACGAAAACCGTGCCGCGCTTGGCCGCGACGTCGCGCGCGCCCTTGAACTCGCCGCGCCCGTCCCGCACGCATTGCCAGCGGTCCGACCCGTGACCGTGCAGGACGATGAGGACATCATGCGCCTGCGCCGGGTCAAACCCGGCCGGGAGCATCTCCACGTACCGCTGGGCCGTGTTGTCGCATGCGGCCTTGAACTCGACGTCGTTCGGCACGCCCCACGCGTCCGTATTCGTCCCAACCGCGGCGCCCATTGTTGCTGCCATCACCATTCCTCCAACACCGATCATCTTGACGATCTGCATCCTCTCGCCTTTCCTCATTCCCGCTCAACCACCGCGTCCAATGCCATGACGTTGGGTTCCGCGGCGGCAACGTTCCAGTCGAGCACCGAGCCACCGGCACCGGCATCGGTCCGGGACGGCCTGCCAGCCGCCGGGCGCTCAATCGTCACCGAAGATTGGGGGGCCGCAGGCGCACCGGACTCCCTCGCCTTGCCGTCCGTGTCGATTTGGCTTCCTATCCTCAGCGTCCGGTCACGCTTGCCGGTGGCCGGATCGAGCAGGGCCAGCGAACAGCCTTGCGGCTTGTTCTTCCCCGTCAGATCCAGCGCCAGCACCACCGTGTTCCGGCCCTTGCGCAGCGCCACGGGCGCCGCCTCCGCTCCCAATGTCGTGAGCGCGCCATTGACCCAGGCGGTCCCGGCCGGTGTCGGTCCGAAAAAGGTGACGCGCACCTTGCCGTCCTTGGGGGCCACCACCTGCATCGCCACGAAGATCTGGCCAAAGGTGAACTTCGGCGGCGTCAGTTCCATCCACCACACCACGCCTTGCGTCACCGCCCGCCGCCAGCCGGCCTTTTCGCGGGCGACCGGCGAATCCGGGAACACGGGGGCGGGTTCACCTTTCCCGTCAAGATCGAGTTCAGCCGTCCCGCCGGCCGTCGCAGGGGTGTCATCCATCTCACCGACCTTGACCTTGTCGAGCGGATTGATCGTCTTGACCCACCACTCCTGCTCGCAGACCGTCTCGACCTCCAGGGCGGTCGCCGTCTGGGCGGCATCCCCGACGCTCCAGTCGAGCGCCACGTCGTACAGGCCGGGATCGGTCAGCGCCGGCAGCCCCGCCACCGTACGCTCCAGCACCGCTGAGGACTGCGGCGCCACGACCGTGTCTGCCTGCCACGGCTTCGTCTGCTCCCCCGGCAATGCGGCCAGGGTGATGGCGACGCGCTGCGCGGTCTTGGTGAAATTGTTGACCTTCACCGCCAGCTTGCCGCCGGCCACCGAGCCGACCTTCTGGGGTGCCCGCGCCAGCGGCAGGATGTTCGGCCGATAGGTGAAACGGTCGGCCGGCAGCCCCGGGGCCTGCACCGTCAGCTCGACGCCTTCATACCGCAGCCCACACACGGCCTGCGCCTGCGCCCGCGACATCCACAGCGGAATCGCGAACGGCACGTCGGCATTGGCCTTGGGACTGGTCACCGTGACCTCCCGGGCGGCGCCCGCGGGGCCGACGGGCAGGCGGATGGTGACGGGCGTAGCGCCCGCCGCACTGCAACGGAGGGTTCCGCGAATCTCAGTCAGGATCAGGTCGCCATCGAGGTACGGCGTGGAGTCGAGCGTGACGGCAAAGGCCGGACGCATCGGCGGACCGGTCGGAACAAAAGGCTGCCGCGGAGCGGCGGGCTTGGCCTGCCGCGCGAGTTTCGCTTCGGCACGCGTGCCGTCGGTCTGGTCCTCGGCCACGACGGTCCATTCGCCGTTCGTATCGCTGAGCGCAAAGGGAGCCGTAAACACGTGCGGCCCGCCGCCCGTGGCCCAGCGAGTGAGCGCCTCGACCTCGCGCCCCCGCGGATCGAGGAACCGCACCCACAGCGAATGACCGGGCAGCGCCAGCGGCGCGCCGCCGGCATCGCGCCGGCTCAGTTCGACATGCACCACCTCGTTGCCGGCGACATCGGGCTGCGAAAGGCGCAGGTCCAGCTTCCCCGCCGGGGGCGCGGTCAGCAGCGAGAGAATCGTGCCCTGGCCAGGGACCAGGCTGAAATCGACGGCCACGCCCTGCGCATCGGTGCGCAGCGGCAGTATCTTGCCGGTGCGCAAATCGCGAACCGCTTTGACCGCCGGATCGAGGATCCGGATCGCGCCGGTCAGCGGATTCTCGCAGGCCAGTTCAAGAATCTGCTTCTTCGCATCCGCCGCATCCGTGCTCAACTTCCCGATCGGTTCCGACACGATGAACAGGTAGCGCTGGGCGCTGTCATACGTCTCGGCGGCAAAGGCGCGCACGAGGGGGTGGACCCGCCCGGAGCGGTCGGTGATGCGCACCCGTTCCGGCACCCCGGCCCTGGCAAGCATCGCGCGCACCAGCGCGGCGTTGCGGGCGGGGATCGAGTCGTCGCCCATCAGCGCCATGTTCATGTGCCCCCAGTTGTCGCCCCGGATCATGTTCTGCAGCGTGAAGTTGAGGTAGAGCACCCAGCCCTTGCCGATCGGACCGGTGATCGCCAGCAGCTTGTCGCCCACCCGCACTTCATCGAGACCACTGCCGGTCTTGGCTTTGGCGTCGCCGCCAAACGTGCCCATGACCTTGACGCCCGCCAATTCCGGAAACGCCTTGGCCAGGGGCGACAGGTCGATCTCCTGCGCAGACGCAGCGGGGGCAGCGCCCGTCACGTCGATGCCCAGTGCTTCCTGGCTCCCATTGCACACCAGCCCCGCCCCGCCGCGGACCGCTTCGAGCACGGAGTCGTTCAAACCGGCGGCGATGGCAAAGATCAGCTTTGTCTCCGGCCCCGGCGCCCTGGCGCCGCGCGGCATGATGCCGTTGGCGACCAGGCCGTCCATCATGTTCCGGCCACCGTCCTCGTTCCCATGATCGAGATAGAGAACGGCCGGTTCGAGCTGACTGCGCGTGGCCATGATCGCCGGACGCAGCGGGTGAATGATGTTGCGGATCGCCTGGAATCCCTTGCCCTCCGGTGTGATCTGGCCGTCGGCCGTGGCTGGCAGCGAGCCATAGCCATCCCCGGGCCCGTAGATCAGGAACATCCGGGCGTTGTTGGCCAGCGCCGCCCAGTACAAGTGCTCATGCGCCTCCCAGTAGGCGCCCTGGGCGCTCAGATAACCCGGCTTCAGGTTGAACAGCTTGTTGGCCGGCCGCAGGCCATAGGCCGGTTGCCCGCTGATAAAGCGCTGTATGAAATCGAGCGTGGTGTTGAAGTTGTAGGCGCGGTCGTTGAACGAGTCGGCCCACTCGTCCGTCAGACAGTGCGTCGCTCCAGAGCTGATGACCACGCCCGGATTGGTCTGCCGGATCATGGCCGACCGCATCATAGGCGTCTCGACGTCGTAGGACTGGCGATCCGCCGTCCACTGGATCGGCATGCCTTTGAACTGCGGGTGGTCCAGCGGCGGGAAACCGTCGCGGAAAACCTCGTCCCAGGAGAGGAAGTCGGTGCGGAAGAAGTCGTTGAACCGGCTGATCGTCGGCACCTTCATCCACGGATCCCGGCGCGCCAGCCGCAGCCGCACGGCGCGCATGGCGGGTACGGCGAAATTGGCCGGCACCTCGTCGGTCATCAAGGACAGGACCAGCCCGCCGTCACGGGGCATCTGCTTATCCCCGGTAATCCACCCGCGGAACCAGTCGAGGCTCGTTCCTTCGGGACGGAGCACAACATCCTCGGGAAAGCGCTCCTCCGGCACCTGGGTGGCATGATCCCTGAAGAAGCGATAGGGAAAGCGGAAATCCGGCGCGTCGCCGCCTCCTCCGTTGAGCCCGAGTTCGAGCAGGGCCTTGGCCATGACGTCCGTAGGGGGACCGCCGCCCCAGTACAGCCAGACCAGCTCGCGCTGGAAGTCGAACCGCTCGAACCGGCCCACCGGCAGGCGCACGGTCGCCCGTTCGACGCCCGCCGCGTCACGGATTGCGCCCCGAAACAGGTATCCCCCCGGCGGCAGCTTCGGGTACGGAACCGTGATCTCCAGCAGGGCGGGTTTCGACTTGTCGCCCGGGATGAACGCGATCGGCGCGCCCTGCCAGAGCGTCCGGCCCCAGCCATCGGCGAAAGAAGGTTCGCACGAATGTTTTTCGTCGGGCAGTGAGCCGCCGACCCGGTAGACCGACAGCGACAGGGTGAAGCTCCCGCCTTCGGGAAGGAGCCGGGATTCGCTCTTCGCCACTTCGCAAACCAGCGGCTCGGCGGCCTGGGCCGCGGCGATGGACACGCCGATCCAACCGACCAACAGGAAGATGATGCGAGTGCAGGTTCTGTTCATGAAGGGACCTCCGGCAACGGTTGGGCGGAACTGCATGGCCGGCGGCCATTCAATTCTTGGAGTCGCTGGACTCATGGCGATTCCTCTCAGTTGTGTTCTCAGGGTCGTACAGTTGCGGACGTCGCAGTCGCGCCTTCTCCGCACGGACGTCGTTCATCCACAGCCATTGCCGCAGGGCCGCCAGGTCGAGCGTCGCCACCGCCAGGGAATCGGGTTCAGTCCCGGTGCGCGCCGCATAGTTTCCCTCGGCGTCGATGATGCCGGAGGGCCCGCCCCACATGCTAACCACCAGCGGCACGGACCAGTCCCGCGCCCGGCACCGGGCCGTGAGGTCGGACGCCTCGTCGTTGTGACCGAAGGTGGACTGGACGATCAGTTCCGCGCCCTGCCGGGCAAGCCTCGCGTAGGGCTCGGGGAACACGATATCCCAGCAGATCAGCAGGCCGATGCGCCCGAGCGGCGTGTCGAAGACTGGCAGCGTGGCGCCCGGCTGGTACAGGCCTTCTTCGGGTTGAGGGATGTGGGTCTTGTCATAGGCGGCAATCACGGCGCCGTTTGCGTCCAGCATCACGGCGGTGTTGAAGAAGGCGCCGTCCCGCGCCGTGGCGGTTCCGGCGACCACGCACATCCGGAACTGCCGGCACTGCAGGCCCAGGCGCTCGACGCAACAGGCATAGGCTTCCAAGACCCTGTCGCGGCAGAAGCGTTCGTTGCGATGTTCGCGAATCAGCCCGCCCAGGCGGAGGAGGTCCTCCGGCAGCACCGCAAGCTGCGCTCCGGCCTCACCCGCGCGGCGAAGCAGGCGTTCGTGGTGATCCAGGAACCTCGCAACATGGGCGTGGATGGCAACGGGGTCGCGCTCGTGCCCCGCGATCATCCGTACCGTTGCGTCCTCGTGCTCCCGGGCGACAAAACCGTACGAAGCGGGCGCGCAGGCGGCAATAGTCAGCGGCTTGGTCATGCTTGTCCGGCCCTTTTGCATCGGCAACAGCCGTCCTTGGGGAATCACGCTCAGCCCACCCCAGCCAGGAGTTTGATCGTCATGGTTCATGCGAATACGTCTTCTCGCCACTGAACCAATGCGTCGGCTTGCTTGTGCGATTCCAGTCCTGCAACCCGGATGGCGCAGCCTCTGGGATCCAATTCCTGGGCCAGTTGTTTCACTTCGTCAAGCGGGCAATCGACAAAAAGAGGCACCTCGTGTTGCTGGAACATTCGAAACATGGGGAGCTTGGCCAGGGCCGAAGGTGTGCCGGCACCCGGTGAAAACTGGACGGCGGTGATATCCGGATCCTCGGCAAGCGTTTCGGCGTGGCGTGCCGCAGCCGGCCCGTCAAGGTGAAACACGCACAGCCCGGCACGCCGTGCCTGATCTTTGATGGACGGCATGCACACGGCTTTGAAATCCTCCGCCCCGATGAGGGCATTGAAATCGCAGGTTGGAACCGTGAATGGCGCATCGGCCCAACATGACACCCATTGCGTGAGGCCCGTGCCGCAGCCCAACACCAGATCGTACATGCGGCCGAATACCATCTCCCACGCGTCCACGGCCTGGGCCGCAGCCAGGAGGACCGCTTCGCGGTGTTCGGAGAGGTCGAAGCAAAGATTCTGTGTCCCTCTCAGGTTCGCAATCGCGTCGATGGCGCCCGTCAGATCAGGAAGACAGACGAGGTATTCGCCGCGGGCATCTTCGGCCAGGGCTTCCATCAGCCGCAGCACTTTGCCCAACCACACGTTGCCCGGGGCTGCCTCAAGGCGTGGGGCGTGCCCCCACGAATCGATCACTGGCGTTTGCCATGAAGTCTGTTCGGCAGCGGCGAAGTGCATAGGGGCACCCATGAATGCACCCATGGCCACGGGGCCTATGTCCACCCTGACAAAAGGCAGGGCTTCTCCAAAGTAGGACGTTTGTTCGACCTGCCTGCGGCGCAGGCGCACCCATTCCCCCGGTTGGTCGAGAAGGTCAAAAGCCTTGTCCCACCGGATGTCCGGCGTCTTGGCCACTTGCGCCACGAGCAGGGGTCTGTCGGCCTTGAATTTCCACCAGTCGTTCCATCTGCGGGCCACCGCCGGCAGAGACGGGCAGTACTTCAGACCTGAACTTTGCACCCGGACAAGTGATTCTTGCCACGTCCTGCGTTGTGTCGGGGTCATATGCATGGCCTCACGTTGCCCCCCGCAGAGGGGGATGTAAGCGCCGGATTGGCAAACGGTTCGGTGCTCAGCACGCCGAGGCTGATTTCCCCCTTCTGGACGGGCGGCGGCGGGGGCGGCGGAACCGGCGGCCTGGCTTGGCGTTCTTCGCGCCATTTGCGGGCGTACTCGAGAAAGCCGCCGGCATCCTGCGCCGCAGCCAGCGCGACGGTCTTCATCTGGCGCGGCAAACTGTCGCACCAGGCGACCCAATAAAGCCCCGGCAGTTTCCCGTCGGCGATTTCGCTCCGGCACTCCACCAACGCATCATACAGCGCGGCGGCGTAACCGGGGTCGCCGGTCATATCGTACGCCTGGACCCGCCCCATGCTATGGCCGTAGGCCGCTTGGGCCATAATGAAATCCTTCAAGGGCTTTGACGGGAACAGCCGCAAGGCGGGATCAAGGAAATGGTACGGGTTGGAGGCGGGTTCGAGCGCCTCGCCGCCATCCACCACCGCCTCGGCGCCGCGCGGGCCGCGGGTGTAGAGGATGCGGGGGAAATGCCCCGGCGTCCGGGTGGCGCGCAGCAGCCAGTTGAGCGAACGCTGCGCCGGATCCCCATACTTCTCGTGCCACGTCAATTGGTAGGCCTCCATCAGCACCGACAGCGGCCCGGTGAATTCGCGCGACCAGGCGGTGAAGACGTTGACCACGCCGCAGGGCTCGATCTTGTCGCGCAGAAGGCCGTCGGCAACCTCGAGTGCCACCTCGAGCATCCGCCGATTGCCGGTGAGGTAGTAGTCGGCCATCATGAAGCCGACTTCCGAGTGCGCGCGGTTCAGCGCGTTGGCCCAGACGTGGGGGCCGTGGTAGTGGAGGCAGCCGACGTTCTCCTCGTGCCCGGGACAGGCGTGCACGAAACTGACATCCGCGACGGCGTGCGAGGCGCGCTGCGCCCAGCGCAGGTGCCGGCGTTCGCCCGTACGCAGGAACTGGCCCCACGTGGACAGCACCATGTCCGAGGCCTCATTGTTGAACGGCCCAACGTAGCGGAGCGCCTTTTCAGGCTCGGTGTCCTTGTAGAGCTGATACACGGCATCCGGGCCGGGCGGCGTGTGGACGTTGACCATCTGCCCGAACATCATCATGCCGTAGCGCCGGCAGCGCTCGATCGGCTCAACCAGGCCCTGCTCGAACAGCACGTCCAGGTCGCGGTCGAGATCGGCGAACAGCGGATGCCCCGCGGGCAGGAAGCGTTCGAACACATCCGTGCCGCACAGGTAGTCGGGATCGACGATCCCGGCCAGCGGCTCCTGCACGGTCCTCGCAAACGCGGCGGCCTCGTCGCTCGCCACGGGCCCCGCCGTGAACCGCAGCGCGAGCTCGGTGGTCTTGGCCGCGCCGATGCCGGTGCTCTGGCCCAGGAAGTCGCTGTAGCTCATGACCCGGCCCGGCGCCAGGCGCGCCATCACGTTTTCGATCCAGCGGATATCGTCCACTCCCCGGATACCGAACGTGACGAGTGCCAGCGGCGCGGTCGGTTGCGCGGCGAGCAGGCGCTTGACCTCCGCCTCGTCACGCGTCCCATGAAAATTGATCGGCGGCTCGTCGAATGGAGTCAGGAAGCTCAGCGGTTGCGGCGCGTCCTCAGGCCAGACGCGCACGTCGAGGCTGTCGCGTTCGATGCCGAATCCCTTGGGGTACTCCTGCCAGAAGTCGCGCACCGCCGCGACCACGCCGGCGTTGGCGCCGCCGAGCGCCGCCCAGCCGGGAGCCTTCGCGCCGGAGCCGGCGGGCTGGCCGTCGCGGGTGGCGGTGTAGTGCATGTCGTCGAGTTGGAGGAGGGAGAGGCTCCCCCCTTCTTTGTCGCGAGCTTTGTCGCGAGCTTTGTCGAACTCTGGCACCGACAAAGCTCGCGACAAAGTTACCGACAAAGATTCAGAGCCCCCCACCGCCCCCACCGCCTCGTCCCCCGTCTTGGCGAAAACCTTCATCCCAATCGCCTTCAGCTCGACGCGCGTCGGGTCCTGGTCGAAAATGAAGGTGTGGAAGATGCGCAGGTCGGCCTTACCGGCGTAGAGATGAATCCTCAGGCGGTACGGGCAGAACCGGACGCCCTGGGCGGACATCAGATGCCCGGTGATCAGCACGCAGACGCGCAGCGGCCCCTGCTCCTCGAGGGTCACCCGCGGTTGCGGGCAGGCGCCGAGCGAGGTGTAGAGGTTGCCGTGCTGGTCCCGCATATAGAGCAGCAGACCCGGCCCGTGCAGCGTCTCGCGCCAGGCGCCGTCGACCGTCTTGATCTCGCACCCGGCGACGGGCGAATCGCACTCGCGATGCTTCCACCGTTCAAACCCGGTGCGCAGCTTCAGCCGCAGCGCGCCGGTGTCGAGGGTGAGCTGGCCGGCGGCATGGGTGGTGGCGATGGCGGGCGTCGAAGAAGTCGAACGAATCGCGGGAATCGATTCAATCGAATGATTCGATTCGTTCGATTGAATCGCCGCTGATTCCAGCCACACGGCCTCCCCATCCCGAGCCGGGTCGGCCTGGATATCCGCCAGCAGCCACTTCACGTCGCGCAGGTCCTTCTTCCAGGTCGTCATGACGGCGGTCTGGAGCGGCAGCTCCCGGCCGTCAGCCGTGACGCACCGCAGCGCCGTGCCGGCGGGAAACGCCCCCTCGGCAAAGGGGACGCCGAAGGTCAGCGGTTCGCGGCCGTAGCGAACGCCAGGCTCGCCAGCAAGCCTGATCGGAATGCGCATTGCGGATGTGTCTCCATTATGTTTTCTAATGACGTTGTTCCTTGCCTCGTTGATTGGCTCGAACGTGTTCTTCCATCCAGTCGCGCTACAACTATTCAAACGATCTACACCTCGAAAACCTTTTTGTTCCATTTGTTCCAAACAATATACGATATGAAACCAATCGACCTCAAAAAAAAGCTTTACACCTCACAAAGTGTCGCGCTACATTAGGCCACGTTGAGCAGCGAACAGTGGGACCGCCGGCGCGATGCCGCCAGATGAAGACGTATCGAATGTCGTGTTCGATTTCTCGGATCGGTCTTTCTGAGGCGCTTAGCGCCCACACTTCGTCGCACACTTTGTCGCACACTTCGTCGCACACTTCGTCGCACACTTTGTCGCACACTTTGTCGTCTACGCTTCGTCGCACACGTCGTCGGCTCTTCCAGTTCGGCGGCTTGAGCATGGCCCCGCTTCCCCTTCAATGAGATCCCGCAAGGGACGGGCCTTGCCTCAGCCTTGTCTCAGCCGCGCGCCCAGTTTTCGGATACGGAACTGATTGACGTTTGCGTGTCCCGGTAGGCCAAGGGCGCCGGGGCGCGGGTGAAGAAGCGCCATTCAGACCCGTCCCTAGCCAATCCTGATCGGTTGGCGCATAGGACGACTTTACTCATCTATTGAGTATTTTTACTCACCCACTGAGTATTCTTGTCAAGCCCGATCTGAAAATGCGATACTCTCCGGCATGCAACAAGAAGCCAGGAAGCTGTTTCAACGAGGCATTGTCAACGATCTTGAAGCGGCGATGCGCCATCCGCGCCAATTGATTCAAGTCATCGTCGGGCCACGCCAGGTGGGAAAGACAACGGCGGTCTCGCAGTTGCTGCAACGCATGGGATGGCCCAGTCATATCGCGGCTGCCGACACGGCGCTGCCGCCGGGGCCGGAGTGGATCGAGACGCACTGGAGCATGGCCGCCACGCTGCCTGCCACGACCGAGGTGCCGGCCATTCTCGTCCTTGACGAGATCCAGAAGGTGCGCGGGTGGAGCGAAGTCGTGCCCTGATCCATGCGTTGTCACGACTCTCGTTTGCCGAGGCGCGCGGTGATGGAGCGTGGTGGGGCCGGGTAGTCGAAAATGCGGTGGGCGCGCATCTCCTCAACTACCTGCCCGAGCCGACCTGGAGCGTGACGTATTGGCGCGATGGCCAAAAGGAAGTGGATTATGTCGTCACGCAAGGCCACGAGGTCTGGGCCGTGGAGGTGCAAAGCGCCCGGACGGGGCGGTTGAGCGGCCTGGCCGCCTTTCGCGCCCGCTATCCCCATGCGCATGCGCTGCTGGTCGGCAGCGATGGCATCCCCCGCCAAGACTTCTTCGCACGACCGCCATCCGACTTCTTCACCACCCGCCACACGAAGACAGCATGATCGACTCCTTAAAACGGACGGCGATCGGTGCGGGCGCGAAGCAATCGGCGCGAACGGCAATTAGTAGATATTGCGACGTGACCCCGCAAGGGACGGGCCTTCCTTCAGCCCCGTTTTTTGCGGCGCATTATTTGCGCACATGTTCAGGTCTTTGTCTTGCGGGAGGGCGTGCAGCGCGTGCCGTAACGGGCCGGGGTTTCGCGAACGGCGGTGGTAGGTACGGCAGCCTGTGCCGATTCTTCCGGAAAGACTTCACGGGCCAGGGGTTCTTCCGGTGTTAACCCCATAACCTGTGAGGTGCGCAGGACTTCATTCTTGCCGAACCTTTCTTCGACAGCATCCATGATCACGCGCGAACGCGCCTCCGTGTCGATGTCGGCAAAGCGGTCCCAGATGACGTACCAGTGCGAATATCGAGGGACGCCGCCGCTCTCCTCCTGAATGATAACGGGCGCGCCCACGGGGCGGGACGAGCGGTTCGGGCGACGTATTTCCGAGACGATTTCGGCGACAAGTTTCTTCGCCAGATCTGGATCAAGAATGGATTCCCGACGTTTGATTATGCCCATGGCACGAACTCCTTTGCGAATGATCTTGCACGGTTGATAAATTTGCAACCGTTCACAACGCAGAAATCATTCACCACACGGAAACACACGGAACACCAAGATCAACTTCTTTCTCTGTGTTCTCTGCGTTCTTTGCGGTTAAAATTTCTCTGGTCATGAACAGCACCGTCAACGGTTACGTTTTTTCTGACCGGTCTTAATCCCTAGCCCCTAGCCCCTCCCGCCCATCGTCGCGCTACGCATATTCCACCCTCTGACAACTCAACGCGATCACGACGATCACACGTTTGCATTTCGTTAGGACGAAGAGTACCACAACGGCGCAATCCGAATCGAGAACAAAATAGCTTGCATTGCAGAAAGTGTCGCGCTACATTATCGCCGTTTGGGGGTGATCGGAAAGAATCAAAGGATCAAGAAAGGGAAGGCTCTTGCAGAAGTCGGGCAACAGCCGCAAAGAGACCCCGCAAGGACCCCGCAAGGGACGGGCCTGAATGGCGCTTGAATGGCGCTCAGTTAAGCGATGCTTCCGATCCTAATCCTAATCCTAATCCTAATCCTAATCCTAATCCTAATCGTAATCGTAATCGTAATCCATTCTCCACCAGGAGATTAAGATTAAGATTAAGATTAAGATTAAGATTACGATTAAGATTAAGATTACGATTAAGATGGCAATAGACCCTTAACTGAGCGCCATTCGGGACGGGCCTTTCCTTCAGCCTCTCCATCATCAGCGGCGCGGCGGGACGCCGTCGCCCTACCTCGCGCGAAGCGCCTTTCCTTAAACGGACGGCGATCGGTGCGGGCGCGAAGCAATCGGTAGGGCAGCGGCGTCCCGCCGCGCCGAAGGTGAATGGATGAGAAACGCCCAACGCCCAACAACCAACGCCCAACAACCAACAACCAACGCCTCAACAACCAACACATTGATGGGATGCCCGTCCCTTGCAAGGCCACCTAACCCCTAACCCCTAACCCCTAGCCCCTAGCCCCTAGCCCCTCCAAGGAGTGCTCCCATGTCCGTATCCGTCCGTCGATTGGCCCAGTTGGCCGGCGTGAATCCGATGACCGTCTCGCGCGCCCTGCGTGGCCGCGAGGGGGTTGGCGATGAACTGCGCCGCAAGATCCTGGCGCTGGCCCGCAAATACGGCTATCCGCTGCCGGCGGTTCGCGCGTCCGAAAACCCGGATCTGCTCCGGGTCATGGCGGCCACCATCGATATCGAGACGGGCGGCGAGCGGCAGGAAACGTCGTTCAACCGCCGGCTGCTGACCGGGATGCGCCTGGGCGCCGCGGAATGCGGCACGGAACTCGCCTTGCTGTCGCCCAGCGACGACGCCTGGCCGCTGGTGGTGGACAGGCGGCAGGTGGATGGCGTGGTGTTGTCGCTGGGCAACGAGCACATGCCGCACCCGCCCTTCCCTCCGCCCGTCCCAGCCGTGTTCCTCTTCTCCGGACCGGACGGCGCCGACGTGGTCACCGTCGAGAACTTCGACGCCTGCCTGCGGCTCGGCGCGCATCTGGCGGAACTGGGACACCGGCGCGTGGCCTACATCGGCCCGCAGACGGCCATGTCCCGCAAGCGGCTCTTCGGCCTGCGCGCCGGCCTGGAAACCGCCGGCGGCGCGATGCCGCCGGAGTGCCTGCGGGTTCGCCCCTTTTTCATGGACGCGGCCAAGACCCAGGCATTGATCGACGATTTGCTGATAACCCTGACGCCCGGCGATCCCGGCCCGCGCGGTTTTACGGCGCTGGCGGCATACAACGACTACATGGCCGAGGCCGCGATCCTGCGGTTGCGCGAGCGCGGCGTGCGCGTGCCGGAGGATGTCAGCGTGATCGGCTTCGACAAGACCCTCCCCTCCCCAGATTACAACGGCCCGGTCCTGACCACGGCGGCCATGCCTATCGAGGACATCGGCGCCGAGGCTGTCCGCCTGCTCTACTGGCGCCTCACCCATCCCGCCGCACCCCGCCGCCACCTGGCCCTTGCCGCCCCGCTCGTCCTGGGCGAATCCACGCGACCGATCGGCATCCCCGGCTCCGGTTGACGTTCGGCAGAGAACGCCTCGATGCATCTTGGTCGAGCGGATCGCATGAGGCGAGCGAATCGATTCAGTCGATCAACTCGATTCGTTCGCCTCTTTCCCTTCCTCGAACGGCTCCGTGCTCAGCGCGAAGAGAGGTCGTATGTGACTTTCATTTCAGCTCCTGAGGCAATCCGTATTCCTCGGCGGCAAGGGATTGCCGCCCTCGCTGCGCCCCCACCCGTTTCAGACGACCGGCAGGTCCGGCAATTCGTGACCTTTCGGCAGCGGTGCGGGCGGCAATATTTTGCGGCAACTGGGGTAACGACAGGGTTGATGGCTGGAGCGGTTCAGTTCAGGGAGGGCCAACGCCTGCGGCTGTCGCCTGATAATTCCACGGCATCCAGATCGCAGGATTGATGGAAACGAGCTTGAGGTAACGGCGTATTGTCGTGAGATAATGGAACGGATCCTTCCCGTTGAGACGGCAGGTCTGAATGACACTCATGAAGAAATCTCCGGCCTTGGCGCCATTGAGCGTTTTATAGAACAGAGAGTTGTCACGGTGCCTGATGGCTGTCTTCAAGAGGCGTTCACAGACATTATTGTCGATGGGAGCTCCGGGCATGCGTAGGAAGAGCGTCAGCTCGTCCTGACGCGCCGGCTCCGATGGCGCGGCTTCGGCGATCATGGTGATCTCACCGCGGAAATGCTTCGACAATGTGCCAACACCGCGAACTCTCGCATCCATCTTCTCTTCTCCTTTTGCTATCCCCCGAGAAACACCTCATTCACCCGCCTCAGCCGGTCGGGATATTCATGCCACGTGGGATCTTCCGGGCCGGAATTGGTCCGCGCCACCGCCCCCCAGAGACCGTGTTCCCGATAGGCGCGCGCCGCGTGTTCGACCACCTCCCACAGACCTGCATGTTGCGCGGCACGTGTTCCGGGTTGACGTACGGCGTGTAGGTGTCCAGCGCGAACCGGATGCCGGGATGACGCGCCTTCACGAATTCCAAGGCGTCTTCGTGCCAGCTCCGCCATAGGTTCAATTGCTCCTTCGGCTGCGTCTTCTCCCCGTAAAACCCGACAAAGTCCAGCCCGTCGGCCTCATTGAATATCTCCGCAAAGGCAATCGTGTCCTGCAAGCCCCGCTGCTCCAGTTCGTTGAGGATGAAGTCCAACGCCCGAGCGAAGTGCATGAACCGCTCCTCAGCCGGGAGATCCATCAGCTCTGCATTGATGGCCTCGTCCGTGAACCAGAACGTGTGCAGGTAGTACCAGCTCGACAGGATGACCTTCACCTCATACCGCTTCGCCAGCGTGCATAGCTCGATCAACCGTTTCAACGGATCGCACCGCCCCGCCAAGTAGCGTTCCATCTGGCGGATCAGCCGCCCGTGCCCCGGCAAGGCTTCCTGAAAGGCCAGTTCTCCGCGCGGGCGCCCGACTTTGTCGTGGCACAACCCTGCGCCAGACTCGAGCCGGATACAATTGAACCCCCGCTCCTTGAGTTCCACCATCCGTCCCTCAAGATCGTCAAAGAAGCCGTTGGGCACGGTATCGAACAGTCCCCAGACCCAAAATGAAATCGCCAGTCGGTCCGTCATGTCACCCCCCTCCTTCTCTAATGTGCATGGAGTGTTGCTTCACTGTTGTTCCTCAGGTTTTTTCCGTTTCCACCAGGGCCGCGAACCGCCAGGGCGGACAGGGCAGACGGAGTTCGCGCGAACCGCCGGGCCCCGGCGTCAGCACGTGGTCCTGGCCGGAAATCAGGTCCGTAAGCCGATCGCTCTTGAAGAAGCCCGCTTGGAAGCGCAGGTGCGCCTGTGCGTGCTGCTCTTGAAAGAAAACGTACACCATCCGCCGACCCTGGCTCATGCCATATTTGGTGTAAAGGAAGGCGGTATCCGTCGGCAACGGCTCGATGATCTCAACCTCCAACTTCACCCCCGCCGTACGCACCACCCAGGCCACGAAATCCTCGAACCCCGGCGTGTTCTTTGCCCGGTACGCCTCGCCGAGATAGGCACCCGCCAATACGACCCTGCCCTTGCCGACCGGGACGTCCAGCAGCAGCGCGCCGTCCGCATGATCGGCCAGCACCCGCCCGCGCCCGCGCTCCAAGGGCGTGATCCATTGCGCCAACCCCATCGTGCACGGCGCGCCATCCAGTTCGGCCGCGACCTGATCGGCGGACAACTGGCGCCGGCCGACTTCGGCCACGCCCGTCAGTCGCGCCAGCATTCGCTCGGACGGGTAACCGTAGATGCCCTGCGGAGTGAACGCCCCGCATTCGGATTCCGTGACCACGGTGCCGCCCCGCTCCACAAACCGCGCCAGCGCCTGCTCCACCTGCGGCGTAAGGACCAGCGTGCGCGGCAGGAAGAGCACCTGCAACTTGTCCAGCGCGTCGAAATGTTCCTCCTCGACCGCGACAAACGGGATGGACTTCCGGACCAGCGCGCGGCAATACCCGTGAAACGCCTGGGCCACCGCGCCGGCATCCCCGGCCTGGGCCGACTGGAGGTAATAGGACTGGGGACTGAACAACACCCCCACCGTGGGCTCCGACGTCTGATAGCCGTCCAGCAGCGCCTGGTTCCGCGCAATAACCTCGCCGGTCATCCGCATCCCGGCCATCCGCTCCTCGGCCAGGCCATCGAGCCCGATCAACCCGTAGCCGCCGGATTCGCACCCGAACACCTCGTCCCGCCAGCACCAGAACAGGATGGTGTCCGCGCCTGAAGCGAGGCCGTTCCAGACCCAGCGCTGTTGCGACAACGCATCCACCGGCTGGTGGACCGCGAACCCCTGCGAGGCGCGGCCACCCTGCAGTTCGCTGAGCCAGACCTTCTTCCCGCGGGCCGCGCTCTTGACCAGGTCGATGCGCAGACCGAAATCCGCGTCGTCCACGCCAAACCACTTCGGAAAACTCGAGCAGCCGACGCCGTCCAGGTGATCCGCGAAGGCCCAATCATTGCCCCGGTCCAGGGGTGTGGCTGTCCAGGCCAGTTCGCTGCACGGGCAGGGGCCATGCAGGGTAACCGGATGCTGGGAATCGATCGCCCGGATGACATCAAAGCGTCTTGCGCCCAGGCGGTTGGCGCGCGCCGTCAGGAAGTGCGAGAACGCCATCATCTCCGTGTACGGATGGCCTGATCCCTTCCCGGGCAACACTTCGTCCCAGCCGCCGTAGCGGCGCTGCCAGGCCCGGTTGAGCCCGTCCAGAGAGCCATACTTCTCTTCGAGCCATGCGTGAAACGCGCGGCGGGTATGCGCGCAGTGACAGACGATGCCGTCGGCGTCCTCACGCCAGCGCGTCTCGTTCCAGCAGTCCCAACCGCGCAGGTTCGGCAGCTTCGCATAGCGCGTGGCCGTGGCGGCGAGAAACGCGGCCATGCGTTCCCACACGCCCGGATGATCCGTGCAACCCCCCGGCGTTATCCCGAAATGACATTCGCCGCGGTTCTGACTGACCTGCGTGTGGCCGAACTGGTTCACCATCTCGCTGCCCGGCACCTCCCGGTGGATCCAGTACGGCTGGATCTCGGCAATCGTGCTGAGTACAACACCTAGCCCGTGCTTGCCGGCCAGCTCCACCAGCCGGTCGTAGTCATCGAACGCAAAATGCCCGGGACGGGACTCCACCCACGACCACAGGATCCACAACTGAACCGTGTTCAACCCCGCATCCTTCATCCGCCGCAGGTCGTCCTCCCAATAGCGGTTCTCAGGAAACGGGGCCCGATAATATTGCACGCCGAAGTTGATCATCCCTTGCTCCTTTGTCGTAGCAGTATATCGTACCCATCATGCGAGTACACTAGAAAAACCGCCAGCAATTCTAATTCTAATTATGGCACATCCGTACAGTCGAAATCGAAATCGTTATCGCTATCGGAGTCGCTATCGGGGTCGAATTCCTTGCTTTCTCGTCGATTTCGGTCCCGATCCCGATTTGGATCCCGATAGCGGCTGTCATAATCCTTGTCTTGATCATTGTCGACTTTGTGCTGAGGGGAGGCCCGTCCCTAATCTGCTCTGCGCCGACTCGAACGTGCCCTCCCGCGGCACGAATCCTTTGGTCGACAGAGACACCCGATCAAAGAAATAGCGCTCCGCGATTTCCTCCGCAGCCGGCCCGACAAAGGATGCGCTGGGAGTGTCGTATTGCCCTCCGATCACAATCACAACATTCGCATTATTGACGCCCGCGGTCATGCCGACCATGGCCGAATGGGTGACCACGGTTAGTTGAACCCTTCTTGCTGACTCAGCCAGGCGCAGAACGCGGCGGCGCGTTCCCAACTCACGCGGCCATCGGCAGGCGCGGCCGGCAAGCCCGCAAGATCGAATTGCGCCTTGGAGACGCGGCCCGTCAGCACGTAGAATGGCGCGGTGAAGGTTACCGGATGCGCAGGTTGTTCATCGTAGTCCAACGTATTGGTATCCGCGATTCGCAGGTCGCTGCCCGCGCCCATGGTGAACGTGCCCGGCTCAAACCGAACCAACACCATACCGAACGAATTGGTAAAGGTTGGCTCCGTCGGTGGATCCGCAGCCAGCGCGCCCGCCGCCCCCGCCAGCCATACCGTCAGCAGGAGAGCTGTGAACACTGAGCAGCCTGCCCTGAGCGTAGTCGAAAGGTGAATCGTGAACCGTGTCCGGCCTTTCACTCGCTTTTTCATCGTTATGCTCCCAAGTGTGGTCTTCTTGACCGATAGCTATTGTTAGCAGTCGATTGCCATCAGCCATCCGCCATTGACCATCCGCCCTTCCTCCTACGGTCTTGGAAAGCTCACCGCCAGCATCGCATTCACATCCAGCGGGTCGCAGCCGAACTGTTTCCGCTGCTTTTCCCGCTCGATGGCGTCGCTCTCCAGGTCGCCCGCGATCGGCAGCTTGATGCGGCGCCCCTCCTGGAGCACGGATTCGTACGCGCCGATCTCCATCATGTCGGACATCAGGGCGTCCTCGGCGGTGAACTCGCTGTCGCGGAGCCCCTTCACGGCGAGCGCGAAGTCAACCAGGTGATCCATCACGGCTACGCCGTACCAATCGCGGCCGGCGACTGAGCCGAACTTCAGGTGTGTGGTGAGCGGACTGAGGTATGCGATGCGGCCGGTCGGGGTGTCGGCGTGCACTCCCGTCCAGACTTCACCCGTGGTGTCGTGGCTCACCGGCGTGACGACGTCAGCATAGCCGCCGCCCCAGAGATTGTTGGCGGCCTCCTGCGCCGGCGCCAGTTTTGCGTCGGAAACGAAGCGCAGTTCGGTCTGTTCGCTGCCCCAGTACACCCCGGGCGCCCGATGCACCAGCGTGCCGCGTTCACCCTGAAACTCGGTGTAGCCGGGGCGCGGATGGCGGCCGAGGTGCCCCTTCACGTGCCCGCTACCGACGTCCATCACCATCATGTCATTGGGGAAGCGGAAGAACCTGGCAGTGAGCTTCTCCTTCTCGTGCCGACGTTGCGGCCTGGAGTAGAAGGCCGGATGCGCCATGTCGTGCTCGATGCACTGCACCCACTCCGGATGGCACTTGGCGAAGGCGATCCAGCGCGAGTCGTTGTGGTAGCCGGTCTGGGCCCGGTCGCCGGCACCGATGAGCGCGAGGCGAAGGGGTTGGGCAGGCGTGGGGAGGGGGGAGTTCATTTTGTCCTTTCTGTTGTTTCGATTGCAGTCGGCAGCAGTCGATCGCTATCGACGACATTCGACAAGTTCCTCTTAGTTCACCGGTTTCAACCCAATGTCCTTCAGCCCCTCGCGTCCACCGTAGTCGTCATGTCCCAACTCCTGGCGCCTAACGCCTAGTCCCTGCTCCTCACTTCTTCCCGCCCGTCACATACCACACGATCACGATGCCCGAGCCGCCGTTGCCTCCCGCCCCGTTGATTCCGCCCCCGCCACCGCCACCGCCGGTATTCGGGGTGGCGTTCGTACCTTTCGCGCGATACGCGCCGCCGTCACCGCCGCCGGCCGTCGCGGTCCCGTACATCAAACCCGACTGACATCCGCCGCCGCCGCCGCCCGCATAGGACATCGGTGAGCCGGACAGGAAGGTTGTGAATCCGCTCCCGCCGTTCCCGCCGTTCGCGGGACCGCCGCTCGAACCGGCGCTGCCCGCGCCGCCACCGCCGCCACCGCCTCCGGGATTGGATGTGCTGTCCCCACCGGCATGGCCGTATCCGCCGGAGGCCGAACCCGGTTGTGTCGCGCTTCCTCCCGCCATCCCGCGACCGAAACCGCCCGCGCCACTGCCTCCGGCGGACGTCGCCACAGTTCGGTCGCCTCGCCCACCGCCCAATGCAATCAAGGCGCCAAAGGCCGAGTTTGAACCGGCAGATGCATTGTTCCCATTTGCCACGCCGCCCGCGCCACCCGCCCCCAAGGTGACAGCATAGCTACCTGCGGTCACCGCCAGATTCGTGTACAGCAAACCGCCGGCACCACCGCCGCCACCGGCGCCGGTCCCATTGTCAGCACCTCCACCTCCACCGCCGCCGCCCACCACCAGCACCGCGACATTGCCGCCGGCCGTGACGGTCAACGTCCCGCTGTTCGTGAAGATATGTGCCGTACAGTTGACCCCGTTCACCGTGTAGTCCTTAACCGTTCCGCCCGTGGCCTTGGCCCCATCCCAACTGGCCGTGGCTATCAGCAGCACCGCCTCCGAGACACCCGTCTGCGCTTTGACGTCCGTCGCACAGGCCGTGAGCAAGTAGTTCCCAATCGGGACGTTGGTCCACAGGCAGGAATAGGGCGCCGTCACATCCTCCCCGATCTTCACCCCGTTGACGAAGAATTCCACCTTGCTGATGCCGGCGTCCAGGGACGAGGCCGTGGCCGCCAGGGTCACATTCGTCCCCACATGCACCACCGTCAAATCCGCCGGCGTCGTGATCGCGCATCCCACGCGCGACAGCACCTGGACGCTCACCGATGCATTCGCGGTTCTACCTCTCCGGTCCAAAGCCTTTACGCTGATGACGTGCGAGCCCACCGACGCGGCGGTTGCAGACCAGTCAACGGTACATAGGCCGTTCGTGGCCGAACCGCCTGGGACACGGTCCACAGAGCAAACCATGTTCGTGATGTCCGAGTTGACCGACGCCGCCGCTGCCACGATCGACACGGTCGTTCCGGCATAGACCACGGTGCCATTCGTGGGACTGATGATCACGCAGGCCGGGAAATCAATGGTATTCACACTCCGTCCGTCGGGGTCCCAAAACCGAACATCTCCATTCGCCATCAGACCGCGAAAATGCCGGTTGGGAAGATCGGGCACCGTGGGATTGGTGTCCCACGGCGACTCGAAGCGCTTGCGGCCGTTGCTCCACCAATGCGTCCAAGTGCTGACGTTGTTGGTCAGGTCGTGATTCCAGCTCCAGAACTTCCTGCCGTTCGACATCCACAAGGTCTCCTCGCCCGTACGCCGGCCGCTGGCCCAGGTCGCCACCCGCTGTACCGTGCCATTCTCGTAGTAGTTGGTTTCCACGCCGTCCAGGAGGTAGCGGCCGTTCGGACAGATGCGCGCGCTCCAGGTCGCCTTGCGCGCCCCGCCGGGATAGTTCTCGCTGTAGGATTGGATCGTGCCGCCGCCGGTCTCCGGCGCGATGTCGCCCTCCGCCGAATAGACCCACGCCTCGTTGAACTCGTAGTGAATGGCAGGGCTTGTCAAGCTCGTCACCACATGAATCAAGCCGTTGGGCGCTCCTCGCACGGTCGTGTACCCGATGGTCTGGATCGTATTTATCGTGAGCGCCAAGGGCAAAGACTTGATATGCCAGGTCGCGCCGTTGTCGGCCGACAGCGCCACGTACGGCGCGGGCCCATTGGTCCACCCGGGTGGCGTGGTGTATCTGGTGACATCGCCGACCATGACCAGCTTGCCGCTGGCGAGCCGACACACGCTAGGACGCTGGCCGGATCCCAATGCCGGGAATGGACTTTGCGTCGGCGCCTCCCACGTCGCGCCCCAATTCGTGGAAATGTTTTGGTACATGTACCCATTGATGCCGCAATTCTTGCCGCCGAGCGACAACAAGCGGCCGGTCTGGTCCATCGGCACGATCGTCGAATGGCGGCCGCTGGTAAGCCCGGGCTGGTTTGTCCACGTCAGCCCGTTATCCGAACTCCGAAAGAGCACGCTCTTGGCAATCGGAAAGGGCAAGTCGACCGGCACATACAGCACTCCGTCCGGCGCGCGGAAGGCGCTGTTGATGGGTTGATAGAAACCGTTCGTACTTAAGAACTCCGGGACGATCGTCGTCCAAGTCGCGCCGCAGTCTGTCGAGCGGGAGACGCGGAAAAGCCGGGGATAATTCCATCCCGTGAACAACCAGTTCGTGGTCCCTTCCCGCCACAGACACGGAGAAATGTCCTGCTCGTCATTCATCTTCGCTTTGAGGAACAGTTCCGGCAGGTCGAACTCCTCGGCGCCGTAACGCAGCCGGACCTGCACAATCCGGACGTTCGGACCGTATTCGTGCCCAAGACCACTGCAGAACCAGGAGGCGAGCACATCGCCGTTGGGCATGATCTCAAGAGCGGAATGATGGAGGTGCGACGGATCAAATGCGGGGTCAACGCCCATTGTCGTGAGATTAACCCCTGGCGACGCGAGCGCGGCGAAACGGGCGGTGAAATAGGGCTTCGACGGGTCCGGTCCCTGCAAGGCGGGCGCCGTGCTCTGCTTCACGGCCATCTGGTTGAACGGCAAAGGAGTGTATACGAAGCGGGTCGTCGGCGCCGTGTCCAGCACGACCCGGAACGTCGCTTTGCCTTCGAGCGACGGCGGTTGACACAAACGGTTGGTCGCGTCGGCGCGGATTACCTTCATCATGCCGGTCAGCGGTCCGGCCGGATCCGTGAGGCTGACATTCCGGTACGCGCCATGCCAGTCGCTGACCCACTCCCCCTCAAAGTCCGTCACAGTTCCCGGGTTCCGGCGCACAAACTCCCATTCCGCCTCGGTCGGCAGGCGGTAGGTGAGCCCTTCCTTCTGACTCAGCCAGGCGCAGAACGCCGCGGCGCGATCCCAACTGACGCGGCCGTCGGCGGGCGCGGCCCCCAGCCCCGCCTGGTCGAACTGCGCATTGGAGACCCGGACCGTCAGCACATAGAACGGCGTGGTGAGAACGACGGGATGCGTCGGTTGCTCGTCCCAATCCAGCGGTCCCGCCTCGGTCTCCGGGATGCCCGAGGAGGTGCCTTCGCCCATGACGACCGCACCCGCATTGAACCGGACCAACGCCATGCCGAGCGAATTGGTGTAGGTCGGTCCCGTTGGCGGTTCCGCAGCCCAGCCGCCCGCCGCCCCCGCCAGCCAGAGGGTGGCCAGGGCTACGGTGGTCAGTACTCGTTTCGTTGCTGCGGTTTTGCTTGTCTGTTTCATTGTTTGTTCCTCAGTTTCTCGTCACAGCTTCCACGCCGCCACCTCTTCGGCCAGCGGCACCAGGGTTTCTAGACCGCGGCCGGGCAAATCCTCGATGACGCTCAGCGTGAAGCGGCGGCCATCGCCGACGCCCTCTTCGAGCAAGCAGCGCGCGTGCGCCCGGATAGCCGCAGGCCCCTGAAGGTGTAGCGATGACGGCAGGTGGACCATGATCGTCTTCTCCGGCCAGGCGCGGCGGGCGTCTTCCAGCGGCAGGTCGCAATCGGGCGGCGGGGTAAAGGACTCGATGAAGTCCAGCGCCGTGCCGGCGACCTCATTGACGATAAGGCGGTTGTTCCCGTCGAGATGCGCGCCGGCGTACTTGTC